>JAESGM010000217.1_pt1 | contig 105504 bp, 96 predicted proteins | sample 9269721 | NCBI WGS metagenome assembly JAESGM01 (sample SAMN15720920, study PRJNA650825) | algae metagenome | isolation source: Komarekiella atlantica HA4396-MV6 and co-occurring heterotrophs from... | place: USA: Theobald House, Kauai, HI | collected 2009-07-29 | reverse complement strand
GTTGAGTACCGGAGATTTTGGGAACACGATCATGGCCCGCCGTTGCGAACTGACCGGGAAAGCCACCCAGACCGGCCACCTCGTCAGCCACTCGAACCGCAAGACCAAGACGGTCTTCCGGCCGAACCTGGTCAATGTCACGCTCCAGTCGGACACGCTCGGCCGTTCGGTCCGCCTGCGCGTCTCGGCTAATGCGCTGCGCACCGTCGACCATCGCGGCGGCCTCGACGCCTTCCTGGTCAAGGCTCCGGCCGGCGACCTGTCGACCGGCGCGCTGGCGCTGAAGCGCGACATCGAGAAGAAGCTCGCCGCCAACTGAGCGCGAGGTTCCCTCGGGATTGAATGAAGCGGCCGCAAGGCCGCTTTTTTCGTTCGCCCTATCGTCATGGTCGGGCTTGTCCCGACCATCCACGTCTTCGCTTCGCTAACCAAAGGCGGTGTTCAAGACGTGGATGCTCGCCACAAGGGCGGAGCATGACGGCTGAGCCTCCTCCGGCCGGGGCATGACGCGCACCAGCTACTGCGCCAGCTCGAATTCCAGCAGCACCGTGCGCTGCAGGAAGGTCGAGAAATTGTCGTCCGAGATCAGGGTGATGATCGTCCGCCCGCTTTCCAGGTGGACCGCCATCCCCTCCATGTTGTCGATCTCCTGGCCGAGATCCGCCTCGATCAGGATCGGCCCGTCCAGCTTCGCGCCCGGCCGGATCGCACTGCCGGCGATGCGGCGAATGCGCATGCCGACGCCGCGCAGCGGCTTGTACCAGCGCTCCAGCAGCAGCATGTCGCCGCTCGGCAGGAAGGCGAGGTCGGTGATGTCGTAGCCGTCGCGACGGATCACCTGCAGCGTGCCCGTCTGGCGCCCGCCGATGATGAAGCCGGTGGTCGGCTCGTCCTCCCGGCCCGAGCGCTCGGAGATCGCGACCAAAGCGCCGGCGAGCGGGTGCCCGGCCGGCAGCACGCCGAGCGCCTCCAGCCCGCGATTGCTCGGCAGGCGCTTCAGCGCCGGCGGTGTCGGCACGAGTTGCGCCCGCGCCTCGACACCATGGCGCGCCCAGTCGAAGCGCAAGATGTCATGGGCGCGCTCGACGCCGATGAAGGCCGTGCCGCCCGACATGGCCAGCGATTCAGTGTCGTAATAGCGCGAGCGATGCAGCGGCTTGCCGGAGGCGCCGAGAATCGGCGCGAGCTCGGCTTCCTCCAATCCGGCGAGCTTGCCCTGATTGTTGCGTGTGAGCTTGCCCGTCAGCCAGAAGCCATTGTCGGTGATGGCGACGATCCCCGCCCCGTCGGGCGAGCGCCACAACCCCGAGAAGCCGCCGAAGCGGGGATGGCTGCCGGAGAGCTGCAGCCCGCCGCGGAAGACCAGCTGCCCGAAGCGCGTCTTCGTCGGGTTGCCCGGTGCGAAGCTGTCTATCGGCCGCGCGGAGATGCTGACCGGGATGCGCCCGGGTTCGAGGCTCTGCGCCCGTGCAGGCAGGCTGAGAGCCGCCGCGCCGAGGCCGGCGAGGACGCTGCGGCGGCTCAGGCTCATTGCAGGCGGCGCGAGCCCCGCGAGCTTGCCCCGCCGGCATCCTCCTCGAACAGCTCGGCCAGCTTCTCGGTCATCACGCCGCCGAGCTCCTCGGCGTCGACGATGGTGACGGCGCGCCGGTAGTAGCGGGTGACGTCGTGGCCGATGCCGATCGCGATCAGCTCGACCGGCGAGCGTGTCTCGATCTCGGCGATGACATGACGCAGATGCCGTTCGAGATAGCTGCCGGCATTGACCGAGAGGGTGGAATCGTCGACTGGCGCGCCGTCCGAAATCACCATCAGGATCTTGCGCTGCTCGGAGCGGCCGAGCAGGCGCTTATGCGCCCAGTCGAGCGCCTCGCCGTCGATGTTTTCCTTGAGCAGCCCCTCGCGCATCATCAGCCCGAGATTCTTCCGCGCCCGCCGCCATGGCGCATCGGCCGCCTTGTAGATGATGTGCCGGAGATCGTTGAGGCGGCCGGGATTGGCCGGCTTGCCCGATTGCAGCCAGCTCTCGCGCGACAGCCCGCCCTTCCAGGCGCGGGTGGTGAACCCGAGCAGCTCGACCTTGACGCCGCAGCGCTCCAGCGTCCGCGCCAGGATGTCGGCGCAGGTCGCCGCGACCGTGATCGGCCGGCCGCGCATCGAGCCGGAATTGTCGATCAGCAGCGTCACCACCGTGTCGCGGAAATTCGTGTCCGATTCCTGCCGGAAGGAGAGCGGCTGGAACGGATCGATGATGATTCGCGGCAGGCGCGAGGGATCGAGCGCGCCCTCCTCCAGGTCGAACTGCCAGGAGCGGTTCTGCTGCGCCATCAGGCGGCGCTGCAGACGGTTGGCGAGCCGCGCGACGACGCCCTGGAGATGGGCGAGCTGCTTGTCGAGATAGGCGCGTAAGCGAGTCAGTTCCTCCGCGTCGCACAGCTCCTCGGCGGTGACGGTCTCGTCGAACTTGACGGTATAGGGCTTGTAGTCGGTTTGCGGCCGGTCGTTCTGGCGGCCCTCGCGCGGCCGCGGCGCCTCGCCGGCCTCCTCGGATTCCGACGATTCGTCCTCGTCGTCCCAGTCGCCGGCCGGCGCATCGGTCGCCTCGGACGCGCCCTCCTGCAGCTCCTCGGTCGCGTCCTCGCTGACTTCGGTCTCGGAACGCTCGCCGCCGCTCTCCTGCTCGGCCTCGCCGTCCTGCTCCTGCTGGTCTTCCGAGGACTGGTCCTGGTCGTCCTCGTCCTCCTCGTCGTCCTGGCCCTGCGAACTCTGCTCGGCCATATCGAGCGAGACCAGCATGTCGCGCACGGTGCGCGCGAAGGCGCGCTGGTCCTCGACCGCGCCCGACAGCCGGTCGAGATCGCCCCCGGCCTTGGTCTCGATCAGGTCGCGCCAGAGATCGACCAGCTTGGTGGCGGCCTGGGGCGGCTTCAAACCGGTCAGCCGCTCGCGCACCATCAGCGCCAGCGCATCCTCGAGCGGCGCGTCGGCGCGGTCGGTGATCTCCTCGTAGCGCCCGCCCCGGTGATAGCGGTCCTCCAGCATGGCGCTGATGTTGCCGGCCATGCCGCTCATCCGGCGTGAGCCGACGCATTCGACGCGGGCCTGCTCGACCGCGTCGAACACAGCGCGGGCGGCGTCGCCGTCAGGCGCGGAGCGGCGGTGAATCGAGGCGTCGTGGCAGGCGAGCCGCAGCGCCATCGAGTCGGAATGGCCCCGCAGGATCGCGACGTCCTGCGCCGTCAGCTTGCGCGGTGGCTCCGGCAGGCGGGCGCGCTCGCCGACGAGCGAGGGCTTGTCGGCGGCGAAGACGATTTCCATCTCGGGCTTGCGCGCGATCGCCTTCATCGCCCCGGAAATGGCGCGCTTCAGCGGCTCCGCCGGCGCTTCCTTGGCCTGCCCGGGCTTGCGATTGGAGATGCTCATAGCGCCTTCGTGAAATGATGAAAGGTCTGGCCGGCGACGGGATAGTCTTCCATGCGGCCGCATTCGCGATAGCCCATGCGGGGATAGAAGCCCGGCGCCTGGATGCTCATCGTTCCGAGATAGACGCCGCGCGCGCCATGGTCGCGTGCCGTCTGCTCAGCCATCGCCAGCAGCGCCTCGCCATGGCCGGCGCCGCGATGGGCCTCGTCGACCCAGAGCAGGTCGACATAGAGCCATTCCCATTTCAACTCGCCAATGAGGCCGCCGACCATCGTACCGGCCTCGTCGCGCAGGCTGAGCGCCAGCGGCTCGGTCCTGCGCGGCCCGACCCGCGCCTCGTTGTGCGCGCTCAGGCCCTTCACCACGGCTTCCCGGGTGGCGGCGACGTCCGTCTCCCGCTGGATGCTGACGGAACATTGCTCCGGGGCACCGGTCGTCAGATTGTCAGCGGCGATCCCCACCGTAAGTCTCCGTCAGCGCGCCCGCCCGTCATAAGGTGTCGGGCTGAGCTCGCCCGGCTCGACACCGGCGAGGCAGCGCGCATTGATCGCGACCATCGGCGTCCCGTCCGGTCCATTGGCCCGTGCGAAGGATTCGATGCCGCAGCTCTCGCAGAAGAGATGCTGGATCTTCTGGGTATTGAATCGGTACTCGGTCAGCGCGTCCTCGCCCTTGAGCAGGGTGAAGCTCGTAGCCGGGCTGAAAGCCAGCACCGAGCCCCGGCGCTGGCAATAGGAGCAGTTGCAGGTGATCGTCTTGGCGAGGTCGACCTCGACCTCGTAGGCGACCCGACCGCAGTGACAGCTTCCTTCGTACCGGGCCATGGCCGGCCTCCCGTTGTCAGCTCAGCACGACATTGACCGCGCTCTCCGGCAGTTCCTTGCCGAAGGAGCGCTGGAAGAACTCGGCGACCAGCGTGCGCTCCATCTCGTCGCATTTGTTCAGGAAGGTCACCCGGAAGGCGAAGCCGATATCGCCGAAGATCGCGGCGTTCTCGGCCCAGGTTATCACCGTGCGAGGGCTCATCACCGTCGAGAGATCGCCGTTCATGAAGGCGTTGCGCGTGAGGTCGGCGACACGGACCATCTTGTTGACGATGTCCTTGCCCTCCGGCGAGGCCTGATAATGCTTCGACTTGGCGAGCACGATCGCGACCTCGTTGTCATGCGGCAGATAGTTCAGCGTGGTCACGATCGACCAGCGGTCCATCTGGCCCTGATTGATCTGCTGCGTGCCGTGATAGAGGCCCGACGTATCGCCGAGGCCGACCGTGTTGGCGGTGGCGAACAGGCGGAACGAGGGGTGCGGGCGAATGACGCGCTTCTGGTCGAGCAGCGTCAGCTTACCGGACTGCTCGAGCACGCGCTGGATCACGAACATCACGTCCGGCCGGCCGGCATCGTACTCGTCGAAGACCAGCGCGATGTTGTTCTGCAGCGCCCAGGGCAGGATGCCGTCCTGGAACTCGGTGATCTGCTTGCCTTCCTTCAGCACGATCGCGTCCTTGCCGACGAGATCGAGCCGCGAGACGTGGCTGTCCAGGTTGACGCGCACGCAGGGCCAGTTCAGCCGGGCCGCGACCTGCTCGATATGGGTCGACTTGCCGGTGCCGTGATAACCCGAGATCATGACGCGGCGATTATGCGCGAAGCCGGCCAGGATCGCGATCGTGGTGTCGCGGTCGAAACGATAATCCACGTCGAGATCGGGCACATGCGCCTCGGCCTGCGAATAGGCCGGCACCTCGAGATCGGAATCGATCCCGAAGGTCTGGCGCACCGACAGCTTCATGTCGGGAAGGCCCTGGGCAGTCGTCGTCGTCATTGTCTTGTCTCCGGGCGCAGAACCGTGCCGGGCGAACCACCGGTTGTCCCACTGCCGACCGAAAGGGGAGGCGTATGTCACCCTAATTAGAGCGAAAGCGTCGGAGCGGCAATTCGCAAACCGCCGCAACCGCAATTCGCAAAAGGCATGCCGGGTCCTTGGCGGTCCCCCGAACGAAGCCGCTCAACCCCGCCCGACCAGCAGTCTGGCGATGATCGAAACGGCGTTCCGGGCGCCGTCGCGATCGATCGCGAGCGGCCGCGGCGCCGGTTCCGCGAGCGCGCTCTCCACCGCCGCGGCGAGCATCTCTGGCGTCAGCGCCTCAGTGCCCGACAGGCGCAGGCAGCGGGCGAGGCCGGCGCGTGCCATCGCCTGCGCCCGGATCGTCTGCTCGGTCTCGTTGCCGGCGTCGAACGGCACGACGATCGCCGGGCGGCCGGCGCGGACGAGGTCGAGCACCGTGTTGTAGCCGGCCTGGCTGATCGACAATGCGCAGCCGGCGAGCAGCGCCGGAAAATCGGACCGCGCCCGCTCGACCGTGACATGCCCGGCTGCGTTCGCCTGCAGCCGTGCGAATTCCGGCTCCGCGACGCCCTGGCCGGCAAGGATGCGCCAGCGCGTCCCGCCGCCACGCAGGCGCGCCGTGGCGATGGCGAGGTCGAAGAGCGGCAGCGCCGCCCCCGAGCCGCCGCCCGACACCACGATCTCGCCTGATGGCAGGGGGGTGACCGGCGCCTCCGACCCGGTCAGATAGCCGGTATAGTGCAGCTTCGCCGCAAGCTCCGGAGGAACCGGCCAGGACGCCTCCAGCGGCAGCAGACCGGCATCGCCATGCACCAGCACGGCGTCGAAATGCGCGGCGATGCGCTGATGGACCTCCACGACGCGATCGGCGCGCGGCGTCACCAGCACGTCGCGGATCGAGGCCAGGACCAGCGTCTTCGGATTGGCGGCTTTCGCCGCTTCGATCAGGCCCAGGAACTCGCCAGCGAGCTGCCGCCGCCCGAACGGGAAATGCTCCGTGATCACGAGATCGGGCCGCAGGCGCGCCGCGAGATCGGCGAGCAGCACGCGCCGCTCCAGGCGGCGGGCGTCATCGATCGGCGTCCCGTGCTCGTCGAGCAGATTGCGAAAATCGACGCCCTCGACCTTCACTGGCGGCAGCTGCACGAAGCCGAAGGCGCCTTCGGGAGCGGCGCGCGGGGCCATGCCGCCGCTGACCAGCACCGTCTCGTAGCCGGCCGAGCCCAGAGCACCGGCGAGATGCATCGCCCTGACCAGATGGCCGCTTCCGAGCAGATGCGTCACCGCGATCAGGGCACGCCGCGTCATAGCGCCACTCGGCCGACGGCCGATTCCAGCAGTGCCGAGCGAATCCGGTCGAGCCCCGCCGCGGCCGAGAAGGCCTCGACCAGGCGCTTGAACGCCGCCTGTCCGAGCAGCCTGCGCCGCGCCGGGTCGGTCGCGAGCCCGGCCAGCTGGCAGCTCAGCGCCGCGATGTCGCCCGGCGCGACCAGAACGCCCTCGACGCCGTCGCGGACGAATTCCGGGATACCGGCGAAATCGGTGGCGACGATCGGCAGGGCCTGGCTCGCCGCCTCCATCACGACATTGGGCAGGCCGTCGCGATCGCCGTCGCCCGCCTGTTTCGAGGGCAGCACGAAAAGGTCGGCCTCGCGCAGCGCCGCGATCACGTCCTGCTGCGCCTTGGGCCCGGCCCAGGCGATGCGCTCCGACAGGCCGAGCTCCTCGGCCAGGACCTTGAGCGAAGCCAGCTTCTCGCCGCCGCCGATATGGGTGAGCCGCCAATGCAGCGCCGGCGGCAGCGCGGCCAGCGCCGCGAGCAGGTCGTCGAAACCCTTCTTCTCGACGGCACGACCGATGGTGACGAAGCGCACCGGGTCGGCCGGGTTCCGGCCGTCGCGGTTGGGGCGCATGCCCGGCGGCGCCGGAAAGCGCGTCAGGTCGAGCCCGTGATGAACCAGCACGACCTTGTCGGCCCGGTCTGCGAGCCGCACCAGCTCGCGATGGCCGTCCTCAGTGCAGGTCACGCCCCAGGCCGCGTCGGCGATCTTCTCGCGTTTCTCCCAGTCCGACGTCGTCCAGATGTCCTTGGCATGGGCCGAGAACGACCAGGTCAGGCCGCGCAGCAATGCAGCGTAGCGGATCACCGAGGCCGGCGTGTGCAGGTAATGCACGTGGAGATGCGTGATCTCCGCCGGCAGTTCACGGGCCATGACGCAGGCCTGCCCGAAGCGGCGCAGGCGGTTGCGGGTCCTGTCCCGCGCGAGATCGCGCAGGAAGACGGCGGCGAGCCGGATCATCCTCGGCCGCAGCAGCGCCGACCCTAGCCCACGCAGCACGCGGCCCGGCTCCTCATGCAGATATTCCGGCAGATAGCTGACGGGCGCCGCGATCTGCTGGTGCATGAGATGGCGCGCGGCATCCGTCGGGCGGCGCAGCGACCAGATCGAGAAGCCGAGCCCGCCCTGTTGCAGGCCGAGCAGTTCCTGCGCGATGAAGGTCTCCGACAGGCGGGGATAGCCCTTCATCGCGATGGCGATGCGTGGCCGGGCCGGCTCGCTCATCGCCTGCCGATCAGCATGAAGCGGGTGTAGTTCCTCGTCGGCAAGGCGCCGGCGAAGCCGATCTCCGACAGGCCGGCCTGCGCCTTGAACGCGTCCAATGTCGCGACGCAGCTGCGGTGATCGGGCTCGCGAAAATAGTCATTCGACTGCAGCACAACCGGCAGGCCCGCCGGCAGTGACGCGACCCAGCCCGGAACGTCGGCGAGATGCTCGCAGCTCGTATTGATCACCAGGCCCGGCCGCTCGGGCTCAGTCGCGAAATCGAGCTGCATCATGTCGGCGGTCACCGTCCTGAACCGGCCCTCCGCGAGATGGCGCCGGTTCAGCAGCTCGGCGACGGCCGCGCATTTAGGGTCGCGGTCGAGGCTGACGACCGCGCCGATGGCGAGCCGGGGATCGTCCAGCAGCAGCGCGCCGAGCACGCCATACCAGGCGCCGAGCACCCAGACGGGCCCGCCGGGCCGCGGCAGCGTCTGCGCGAGCGCGTCGATGAGCCAGCGCTTGGAGGCGATCTGCTTGTGGTTGAAGGCGATCCACAAGTCGGGCGGCATGCCCTGGTCGACCAGCCGCGCCAGATCGGCCACGACCCGGTTTCCGGTCAGGGCTGCGACGCCGCGCAGAATATCGTAGAAGGCGTCCGGAGGCGTGTCGGTGCTCATGCCGTATCGCGAAGGGGCGGGATGGAAGTGGCCGGACCATATGCAAGCGCGCCGGCAAAGGCCAGCGATGCGGATGACGGCGCACAGGCGCCGCGCGGCGTGCTCCTGCCGCATCTCGCCGGCCCGGCCGCCTGCCTGCGGCAGGTACTGGCCGCGCATGCCGTGCGGCATTGCCCGCATATCGTCGAGATCGGCGGCGCCGGCCTGCCGATCACCGGCTTCCTGACCCATCGGCCGCGCTCGGTCACCGTGATCGACCCGAAGATCCCTGCCTTCTCCGCCGCGACGCTGAATGGCGCGCCCTGCGAGGTCCGCCATCTCGCGGCCAAGCTGCAGGCCGTCGCGCTGCGCCCCGCCTCGCCCTTCGCACTGGTGCTGCTCGGCCTGTCGCTCAAGCCCTTTGGCAGCGCGCAGGCAACGGCTCCCGAACTGCTGAACCTGGCGGTCAGGGCGGAAACGCTGGTGATCGATTATGCGCTCGATCTAGAGCGCGCCAGCGGCCAGATCGCCGCGATCACGGCGACGAAGACGACCCCGCCGCTGATCGATCTGGCGATGACGATCGACGATCCGGGACTGCGCGAGGCCGGCTATGCGCGCCGCCGCTTCCTCGTCTATGGCGGCGCGTAAGTCTCAACCGTCCTGCGTCTCGGACTTTGCCTTGGCGGCTTTGCCGGCTGCCTTCGGTCGGCGCCCGCCGCTACGGGCCGGCGCTGACGCGGGCTCTGGTTCGGGCGGCGCGGCGACATCATCGGTCGCATCCTTCGCCGCTTCAGCAGGGGCCTCCGGCTCCTCGTTCTCCTCGGCGGCGCTCACGCGCGGCGTCTTGGCGAAACCGTAAGCCGCCATCGGCGCGTCGCGCCCCTTGATCATCAGCTTCAGCGGCGTCGCATCGGCGAAGCTGCGGCCGGTGACGGCGATGGTCTCCTCCGAGACCACGATATCGGCGAGGACGCGCCGCGTCGCCGCCTCGAGCTGGCTCGCGATCGTCACCGTCTCGCCGACCGTGATCTCGTGACGCCCGAGGCTGTCATTCTCGACCGCGCCGAAGATCGCCTGGCCGGTATGGATTCCGATGCCGATCCGCAGCGGCAGCGGCAACGCCGCGCTGAATTCGCGGTTCAGCGCCTCGACCGCCCGGACGATGTCCCCGGCGGCCGCGATCGCCGAGAGGCCCGCCTTCGCGGGGGTGCCCTCGAGCCCGAACACCGCCATGAAGCCGTCGCCATAGAGCGCGTCGATACGCCCGCCATGCGCGATGATGGCCTGCGCCATCTCGTCGAAGAAACGGTTGAGCAACCCCATCAGCTCATGCGGCAACTGCCGCTCCGACAAGGCCGAGAAGGCGCGCAGATCGGCCACCATCACGGTCAGGCCGCGCCGGCCGATCGAGCTGTCGAGCTCGATGCTGCGCGAGGCGGCGCCCAGCTTCGAGGCGAGCAGGAGCTGGACCTGCAGGTCGTCGCGCGGCCTGATCTGGCAGGCGAGCCGGACGCGCGGCGGCGCCGAGATGCGGCGCAGCAGCTTCGCCTCGTTCGGCGCCGGCGCCGGCAGATGGTCGGCGCCGTCGATGACCAGCACGCGGCAGGTGGCGCAGCGCGCCCGCCCGCCGCACAGAGCCGCATGCGGAATGCCGAAGCGCCGGAACATCTCAAGCACGGTCGGCCCCGGCACGGTCTTGCGCACGCCGTGACCGACGAAGCGGACTGTGATCGCCCGCGTCGTGCGCACCCGGAATTCACGGAAACCGGCAAAGAGCGCGAACCCGCCGACCAGGCCGAAGAACGCCGCCTTGCCCCAGAACACGTCCCTGTCGAACATCGCGACCTGCGCGTCCGAGTAGGTTTCGGGCGGCAACGCCATTTGCGCAGCCTCCCGGCCGGCCACGGTGAAGCCGATCAGCGCAAGCAACGGCACGAGGATGACCGCGAGCAGGAAGACGTCGCGCCAGCGCGCGTAGCCGTCACGGCTGCGCAGGATGAAATGCAGGCCGATGATGCCATGGGTCCAGACCAGCAGCAGCAGCAGCGACTGGGTCACCGCCAGGCTCGGCCAAAGTCGGCGCAGCACCGCGTGGTAGCTTTCGTCGAGCTGGAAATATGTGCCCATCACGCGGGTGCCGACGACATGGTCGACGAGCAGAAGCGGGATGGCGAGACCAAGCGCGATCTGCAGCAATTCGCGGGTCGGCATCCGGAAGGTGCGGCGGCCCGCGACCCGCAGCAGCGCGAAGACGGGATGGACGACCAGCGCGCCATAGAGCGCCACCGTGCCCGGCCAGGAATGCCAGAGCGCATAGCGCCATTCCTGCACGCTCTCCATCGCCGCGACGCCGGCGATGCCGACCGCATGGTTGAGGAAATGCGTGGTCGCGAAGACGAGCAGGATCACTCCCGACACCAGCCGGATGTCGCGGCTCCAGGACGAGACCTGGTTCATCCCGGCATCGAAGCCGGGAGTTCTGCGCCTGTCGCCGATCGCAGGTGGGCTGCTCATGAGCGCGACGTCATCAATGGACCTTTTCGTTGTGAAGCACGAAATCGGCCAGCCTGTAGAGCCGCGAGGCCAGATCGCGCGAGAGCGCGACGCAGAAATCGGGAACGGTCCCGAGCAGCTCGAAGAACACGTCCTTCGGCAGACGCAGCGCACTGACATCGGTCTTTGCGGCAACCTCGCCGATATAGCTCTGGTCGCAGAGCATCGGCACGTCGCCGAAAATGCTGCCGGTCTCGAACAGGAAACGCTTGGTGCGCCCGTCGTCACGCTGATGCGAGAGCTCGACCTCGCCCTGCAGGATGAAATAGACGCCCTCGGGCTTCTCGCCCTCCTCGATGATGACGGTCCCGGCGTCGAAATGCAGCTTCTCGCCCATCAGCGCCAGGAGCTTCAGCCGCGGCGCCGGCAGGCTGCGAAACAGCGGAATGCTCCGCAAGCAAACGATATCGCTTTCGAGAGTCATGGTCGCGCCTCCACCCCTTCGGAGACCGCAGGCGGCGGAGCGGCGGCCTCGCCCTCCGCTCCGTCATCGGTCTCCGCCTCGTCGCCCTCGATCATGCCGGAGGGGCCGTTGAACACGACCCTCGGCGTGATGTCCTTGGCGAGACTAGCATCGCCGAGAAGAAGAAACAGTGTCATCCCAGCGCAATGCTCGCGCAACCGGCCGATGATGTCGGCAGCCTTGCTGGTGGTCGCGAGCAGGGCGCTGGGATCGAGCACCGCGATCTGCGGTCCCTTGATCAGCGCCTGCGCCAGCGGGATCGCCAGCTTGAGCCGCGCCGGCAGGAAGCGGCCGCGGATGCCGCAATCGGTGTTGAGCCCGACACGATAGAGCGCCGCATCGAGACCGCCGCGCGACAGGGCCGTGCGCATGATCTCGGCGACCTTGCGGTTCGCGTCCGCGATGCCGAAGCCGATGCGGCCGAACAGGAGATTGTCCCGGATGCTGGCGCCGTCCACCGCGCGCTGCGGGTCGTAGAAATCGACATCCTCGGCGGCATCGGCCGGCAGGTGATGCTTGAAGCTGCCGCGCGCCCGCAGAATGCGCCGCCGCAGCGCATCGTCGAGCAGGTTCAGCCGGTGCTTCGGCTCGATATAGCCGAGCGCCAGCGCCAGCAGGTCCCGCTCCGTCTCCGGGTCGAGCGGCGTGCGCATGTCGTGCTTGCTCAGGATCGCCGCCAGGTTGTTGAGCCTTTCCAGGTCGAAATTCGTGCCGAAGGTGTAGCGCTCGAACAGGGCATGGCCCACCGGCAGGCCCTCGAAGATCTCGACGACCGTCGAGACGATGCGCCCCCCGACCTCGACCAGCGGCTCGATCAGCGCCTCTGCCTGCATCAGGGCCCGGGCATAGGGTTCGTTCAACAGGGTCTCGTTGGCGAAGCGCGGGCCCTTGCGAGCCCCGAAGATCAGGTTCTCCGCAATCGTCGCGTTGTTGTTGTAGCGTTCGGGATCGAAGGTCTCGACCAGCCCGGCGAGCTTGCTTCTGGCGAGTTCGGCCGCGACGACCCGCCTGGCTTCGGTGATCCTTTCAATGACGGGCTGATCCAGCGGCAGGACGACCTTTCCGTCGAGCCCGAGCTCATAGACATCCTCGTCGCAGCCCAAAACGTGCAGGACCTGCTTGATATGCTCCTCGAGCGCATCGGCATCGGCCACTCCCGCCCCGTCATAATCCGTCCAGTCGGCGGTGAAGGAGAGCGGCGTGTTGCCCGAGCGCACCGCCTCGATGAAGCGCCGGTGCTCTTCCGAGGAGACCTTGCCGTCCGGCTTCAGGCTCGGCCGCCGGCGACGTAGAGGCAGCAGGATGTTGTCGCGCAAGGTGCCGTTGATGATCTCCACGTCCTGGCCGGCATAGCCGATCAGATGGCTCGCCCGCTCGACCGAGAACCGGGCGAGATTGGCCCGGTCGATCAGCACCTTCCCGGAATAGGACATGATCTGCCGCCCGAGGATTCGGCCGAGCACGTCGCGCGCGCCGCCCGGCGGCCCGATCACCGCCACGATCCCCGGCCGGGGCAATTGCAGCGACAGGGGCGAGAGCAGGGGCTGACCGCGATTGTCGAGCATCTGGATGCTGTCCAGCCTGATCTCGCCTTCGTCGGGCAACCGCGCCACCCCATCGTCCTCGTCGAGCACCAGCGTCTCGTCCGGATTGAACTGGTTGATGACCTGCTCGTATTTGATGGTGACGTCGTTGCGCTGCTGGTCCCAGTCGATCAGCTCCTTGATCGGTGGCGGCAGGTCGCGATAGGCGGCGATCACGGCGACGAGCTGGCCGATGTCGAGTCGACCCTGCAGCGCGAAATAGCCGCCGACCGCATAGAAGAAGAACGGCGTGATCTGGGCCAGCAGGTTGTTCAGGAACTTGACCGCGAATTTGCGCTTGTAGAGCGCGTAGCGGATGTCGAACAGGTTGCCGAGCCGCCCGGCGATATCGGACTGGACATAGACCGTCGCGCCGTGGCCCTGGATCGTCGGACCGGCATCGACGATCTCGCCGATGCGGCCCGCGAGCTGGCGCGAGGCGATCTGCCGCTGCCGGCCGAGGCGGAGCTGCTCGCGGCGCAGGATCGGGATGATGATCGCCTGCGCGATCACGATCAGGAGAGCGATCGAGCCGAGCCAGACGCTCTGCGCCATGATGAAGACCAGCGCCGTCAGCGCCTGGCTCAGCAGGAAGACAGGCTGGATGAAGGCATCGCCGACGAAGCCGCCGATCGGCTCGACCTCGTCCTTGATCATGCTCGCCACTTCCGCCGGCTTGACCGACCGGATCTCCTCGGGCCGGAAGCGCATCAGCTGGCTGAACAGGTCGTAGCGCATGCGCCGCAGCATCCGTTCTCCGAGGATGCCCTTGCGCAGGTTGATCACATATTTGAAGGCGCCGTTGATCAGCACCAGCAGCAGGAAATAGAGGCTCAAGCCGAGCAAAAGCCCGAGCTGGCCGACCTGAAAGCCCTCGAACACCGCAAATTTGCCGCCGCCGAGAAAGCCCGGCAGGTGGAGGGTGAAGTCCATCAGGGTCGCGGTCGTCTTGCCGTCCTTGAAGGCGCCGCCCTGGATGGCGTCGTTGACGATGCGCTTGGGAACGTCGAACGAGGCCCAGTAGAACGGGATCGAGGCCAGGATGATCAGCAGGACGACGATTTGTTCGCTGCGGCTCTTCTGCCAGATGTATCGGAAAAGACTCGTCTCCAAGGGACGTCCTGTCTGGCGGAGCAAGGCCTCCGCCGCTCAGTCTGCTTCAGCTACGCATATGTGGTCAGCCCGGATGCTTCCGCAATGTCGCGCTGCGACAGGCTGCGCTTGCACCGCCTCCGGCCGCGTGTTTCGATTGCCTCGGGTGGAGGAATGCGATGCGGCTGAGCAATACCAGGCGGCGCGGGCCGGGCTGGAGGATCGCCCTGCTGGCAATGGCGGCATTGCCCGCTTCCGCCGCTGCCGCACAAGCTCCTTCCGCCCAGGCTCCTCGGACCACGGATCCTTCCACCCTGGTCCTGAAGGACGGTTTCGATGCGGGCCGCTTCGCCCCCGAGGGCGGCCTCTATTACAAGGACAATGCCGAGCAGCGCGCCGGGCGCGTCACCTTCCAGGAAAAGAATGTCCTCACCGGCCGCGGCGCGGTGACGCTGTCGGTGAAGCCGCTATGCGGCAAGGGCGCGCGCAATTGCAGCGAGCGGGCCGAGGTCTGGGAGCGGCCGGGCGTGCTGGCGGGTTATGACCGGACGGTCTGGTACGGTTTTGCGATGCGCCTCGACGATCCGGTGCCGCAGGACGACGCCCGTCACGTCATGGCGCAATGGAAGCGGGCGATCATCCCGGGCGCCGAAGGCGACTATTCGCCGTTCCTGGCGCTCAGGCTCTATCGCGGGCGTCTTGGCGTCACCGTCGAGACCGATCTCGTCGAAGCCTTCCCGATCGGCGGTCCGGAGCGCCCGAACGGCTGCCTGCCGGGAGAGGCGCAGGTGCTGAACCGACCCAAGGCACGCCAGACCCGGGCGCTCGTCGCCGTCGAGACGGGCAGCACCGCGGCGGATTATCCCTCCTATTTCAACGCCTGCGCACCTGCCATCGCGGTCACCCGGCATGCCGACCTGCCATTGGCGCGGAAGGGCTGGATCGACTTCGTTTTCCGCTCCCAGCCGGGTCCCGACGGCAGCGGCCATGTCGAGATCATCGCCGATGGGCGCCAGATCGTGACGGTCAAGGGCCATATCGGCCATCATGGCGTCGGCCTCGGCAGCACGCAGTATTTCAAGTTCGGCCCCTACCGGGCCGCCAATGCGGGCCCCTGGAGCGTGAGCTACGACGATTTCCGGCGCGGGCCGCGTTGCGAAGATGTCATTCACGATGGCCAGTGTCCGCAGCCATGAGCGCAGGCGAGAGGATGATTGGCAGGACGCGGCTTTCGACGTCTAGTGCCAGGCGACCGGGACAGCCGGGAGCGAACGAGGATTTCAGGCGTTAGCAGCTCATGGACATCTTGCGGATCAGTGATTTGCGGATCGGCTTCACGGTTCACGGCCTCGCCCGCGACGTCGTGAAGGGCGTGAGCTTTCGCGTGCCCGCGGGCAAGACCGTGGCGCTCGTCGGCGAATCCGGCTCCGGCAAGTCGGTGATCTCGCAGGCGATCATGGGGCTGCTCCCGCGCGCCGGCGCCATCACCGGCGGCGAGATCATGTTCCGCGACCCGCTCGCGCCGGACGAGGCGGTCGACATCGCCGCCCTGAAAGTCGAGGGCGAGGAGATCAGGGCGCTGCGTGGCGGGCGTATCGGCATGATCTTCCAGGAGCCGATGTCCTCGCTCTCGCCGGTCCACACGATCGGCAACCAGATCGAGGAAGCGCTGCAGCTGCACCGGCCGACGGACAAGCAAACGGCGCGCGCGCAGATCGAGACGATGCTGAAACGCGTCGGCTTCAAGGACCCGGCCCGTGCCTATGGCTATTACCCCTTCGAATTGTCCGGGGGGCTTCGCCAGCGCGCCATGCTCGCCATGGCCCTGATCTGCCAGCCGGCATTGCTCATCGCCGACGAGCCGACCACCGCGCTCGACGTCACCATCCAGGCACAGGTGCTCGACCTGATGCGCGATCTCCAGGCCGAGATGGGCATGGCGATCCTGCTCATCACCCATGATCTCGGCGTCGTCGCCAACATGGCCGACGAGGTGGTGGTGATCTACCATGGCGAGATCATGGAGAGCGGCCCGGTCGAGGACATCTTCCGGCGCCCGCGCCACCCCTATCTCAGGGCGCTGCTCAAGGCCTCGCCGCATTTCGACATGCAGGAGGGCGAGCGCCTGGTGGCGCTGCGGGAAGCCAGGCCGCGGCCGTCTGCCCCTGCCTCATCCGCTCCCGCTCCCAGTGTCCCGGCGACGGTTCCATCGCCGGGACATGCCGCGCCGCTGCTCAGCGTCCGCAACCTGCGCAAGGTCTACACCACCGGCTCGCGCGGCTTCTTCGGCAAGGGTACGCTCACAAGTGTGGTCGCGGTCGATGATGTCGGCTTCGAGATCGCGCGCGGCGAATGTCTCGGCCTCGTCGGCGAAAGCGGCTGCGGCAAGACCACCGTCAGCAAGATCATCATGCGGGCCGTCACGCCCGATGCCGGCACGATCACCTTCGACGACGGCGAGGAATGCACGGACGTCCTCGCGCTCGAGGGCGAAGCGCTGCGGCGCTTTCGACAGAAGGTCCAGATGATCTTCCAGGACCCGGTCTCGTCGCTCTCGCCGCGCATGACCGTGATGAGCATCCTGCGCGAGCCGCTCGTCATCCACGGGCGCGGCGAAGGCGAGGAGCAGGTCGCCCGCGTGCGCGCCCTGATGGAGGATGTCGGTCTCGATCCGCGCTTCCTCAGCCGCTACCCGCATTCCTTCTCCGGCGGCCAGCGACAGCGCATCGGCATCGCCCGGGCCCTCGCGCTCGATCCGAAGCTGATCATTTGCGACGAGCCAGTCTCGGCGCTCGATGTCTCGGTCCAGGCGCAGATCCTCAACCTGCTCAAGGACCTTCAGGCCGAGCGCGGCCTGACCTTCCTGTTCATCTCGCATAATCTCGCGGTGGTGAACTACATGGCCGACAGGATCGCGGTGATGGCCAATGGCCGCATCGTCGAGATCGCGCCGCGCCACGCCCTCTTCACCGCCCCGACCCACCCCTACACCAAGGCGCTGCTGCGCTCGGTGCCCTTCGCCGATCTCGACCGCAAGCTCGACTTCAAGCTCGCGGCGCCCGGCGGCGCCTCCGACACCAGCCACTGGGCCCCGGCCTTCCGGCCGGAAGCCGACGGCGCCGGGCTCGCGCCGCTCGCGCTCGGCGACGGTCATTTCGTGCTGGCGCGCGCCGGCGCCGACCGCAAGGAGCTGGTGCCATGACGCTGCGCCGCCACCCCTCCCGCCGCGCGGCGCTCATGCTCGGGGCCGGCGCGCTCGCCGCGGGCGGCCTGCCGCGCCTGGCCGCGGCGCGCGAGCCCAGCGCGATGAATTTCATCGACAGCCCCTATTGGGCGGAGAAGGTGGCGGCCGGGACCATGCCGGTTATCCAGCTGCGCCTGCCGCAATCGCCGCGCGTGATCGCGGTCACAGGGCCGGACCGGACGCCGGGCCGCCATGGCGGGACGCTGCGCATGCTGATGGGCGATCAGCGCGACATCCGGATGATGACGATCTACGGCTACACGCGGCTCGTCGTCTATGACGAGAATCTCGACCTCGTCCCCGACCTGCTCGAATCCGTCGATGTCCGCGACGGGCGCGTCTTCACGCTGAAGCTGCGCCCGGGCCATCGCTGGTCGGATGGCAGCCCCTTCACCACGGAGGATTTCCGCTACTGGTGGGAGGACGTCGCCAACAACTCCCGGCTGTCGCCGGGCGGACCGCCGCAAGCCCTCCTCGCAGCCGGGGAGAAGCCGGTCTTCGAGGTGCTCAGCGAGACCGAGCTGCGCTTCAGCTGGAGCAACCCGAACCCGATCTTCCTGCCTTCCCTCGCCGATGCGCAGCCGACCTATATCTACATGCCGTCCGGCTACCTGAAGCAGTTTCACGAGAGCTATGCCGACAAGGTCACGCTCCATTCGCGCGTCAAGGCCAGCCGAGTCAGGGACTGGGGCTCGCTGCATGAGCGGATGTCGCGCATGTACCGACCCGAGAATCCCGATCTGCCGACGCTCGATCCCTGGCGCAACCTGACGCCGCTGCCGGCCGAGCAATTCACCTTCCAGCGCAATCCCTTCTTCCACCGCGTCGACCAGGACGGAAGGCAACTGCCCTATATCGACGAGGCCACGATCACCGTCGGCACGCATTCGCTGGTGCCGGCCAAGACCGCCGCCGGCGAGAGCGACCTGCAGGCGCGCTATATCCGCTTCGACAACTACACCTTCCTGAAGGACGCCTCGAAGCGGATGAATTTCGACGTCAGGCTCTGGAAGCGCGCCGAAGGCTCCTGGTTCGCGCTGATGCCGAACCTGAACGTGATCGACCCGGTCTGGCGCGATCTCAACCGCGACGTCCGCTATCGCCGGGCGCTCTCGGTAGCGATCAACCGCAAGGACATCAACAAGGTCATCTTCTTCGGCCTGGCCAAGGAGGGCGGCAACACGGCGCTGCCCGAGAGCCCGCTCTACGACGAAGAGAACGCGACCATGTGGACGCAGGCCGACCCGGCTTTGGCCGGCCGCCTGCTCGACGAGATCGGCCTCAGCAAGCGCGACAGCGACGGGATCCGGCTGCTGCCGGACGGCCGACGCCTCGAATTCACCGTCGAGACCGCCGGCGAGAGCACCGAGGAGACCGATATCCTCGATCTGATCAAGCAGGATCTCTACAAGGTCGGGATCAAGATCTACCCGCGCTCGGCCCAGCGCGACGTCTTCCGCCGCCGCATCCTCGCCGGCCAGACGGTGATGTCGGCCTGGGCCGGCATGGACAACGCGCTGGTCGCCGCCGAGATGGAGCCGGAGGCGCTGGCGCCGACCTCCTCGATGCAGTTCAACTGGCCGCGCTGGGGTCAGTATCTCGAGAGCGGCGGGCGCGAAGGCGAGAAGCCGGACCTGCCGGCAGCCGAGGAACTCGTCGCGCTCTACAAGTCCTGGCGCCGCAGCGCGACGCATGAGGAGCGCCGGGCGATCTGGCAGAAGATGCTGCGGATCAACGCGGAGCAGCTCTTCACCATCGGCGTCGTCAACGGCACGCTCCAGCCTGTCGTGGTCGCGCGCACCCTGCGCAACGTCCCCGACAAGGGCCTCTACAGCTTCGAGCCCGGCGCCTTCTTCGGCCGCTACATGCCCGACACGTTCTGGTTCGACGACGCGCAGGTCAAGAGCTGAGCGATGCTGCTGAAATACATCCTCAAGCGCATTCTGCTGATGGTGCCGACCCTGCTCGTCACCAGCGCGCTGATCTTCACCGTCATCAACCTGCCCGAAGGCGATTATTTCGAGACGCTGGCCGCCGAGATGCAGGCCCAGGGCGAGAGAGCCGATCTCAGCCGGATCGAGTTCCTGAAGAAGGAATACGGCTTCGACAAGCCGCCGGTGGAGCGCTACTTCCACTGGGTCGCCGGCCTGCTCCAGGGCGATATGGGCTATTCCTTCGAGTATCAGCTCCCCGTTCGCGACATCGTCGGCGACCGCCTGATGCTGACCATCGTCGTCTCCTTCGTCACCATCATCTTCACCTGGATCGTCGCCTTCCCGATCGGCATCTATTCGGCCACGCACCAGTATAGCTGGGGCGATTACGGCCTGACTTTCCTGGGGCTGATCGGGCTCGCCGTGCCGCATTTCCTGATGGCGCTGGTCTTCATGTATTTCGCCAATGTCTGGTTCGGCACCTCGATCGGCGGGCTCGTCGATCCGCAATATCTCAACCAGCCGATGAGCTGGGCCAAGTTCTGGTCCGTGCTCGAGCATCTCTGGATCCCAGTCATCATCATCGGCGCCGGCGGCACCGCCGGCATGATCCGCGCCGTGCGCGCCAACCTGCTCGACGAGCTGCAGAAGCAGTATTTCGTCACCGCCCGCGCCAAGGGCCTGCCGCCCGGCAAGGCGCTGCGCAAATATCCCCTGCGCATGTCGCTCAACTTCTTCATCTCCGATATTGGCGACATCCTGCCCTCGATCGTCTCCGGCGCCGAGATCGTCGCGATCGTGCTCTCGCTGCAAACCACCGGTCCGCTGCTGATCCGCGCCCTGCAAGCGCAGGACATGTATCTCGCCGGCTCCTTCCTGATGTTCCTGTCGGTCCTGACCGTGATCGGCGTGCTGATCTCGGATATCGCGCTCGCCATCCTCGATCCCCGCATCCGTCTCCAAGGAGCGGCGACCAAGTGAAGCCGTCCCTTCCCGCAGACGGCGCTCCCCTGCCGCATACCGCCTCGAGCGCGCCGTTCCAGCCCTATGCCGTCGAGGAGATGACCCCCGAGCAGGAACGGGTCTATCTCGCCTCGCAATGGCGGCTGATGTGGTGGAAATTCCGCAAGCACAAGCTCGCGGTGATCTCCGGCGTCGTGATCCTGGTGATGTACGCCGCCGTGGCGTTCTGCGAGTTCCTCGCGCCTTACCATTACAGCACCCGCAACACCGACTTCATCCGCGCGCCGCGCCAGGAGGTGCACCTCTTCCACGAGGGGCGCTTCCTGGGCCCCTTCGTCTACCCCTACACGCAGCGCCTCAACATGGAGAACCTGAAGCGCGAATATGATGTCGACCGCAGCCGCCCACAGCAGATCCGCTTCTTCTGCCGCGGCGAGGCCTATGATTTCTGGGGCCTGATCCCAGGCAATCTGCATCTCGTCTGCCCGCCCGAGAACGGCACGCTCTTCCTGCTCGGTTCGGACCGGCTCGGGCGCGACATGTTCTCGCGCATCCTCTATGGCGGGCGCATCTCGCTCAGCATCGGCCTGCTTGGTGTCGGCGTCTCCTTCGTGCTCGGCATCATCATCGGCGGCATTGCCGGCTATTACGGCGGCAAGGTCGATCTCGTCGTCCAGCGCGTGATCGAGATCGTCCAGTCCCTGCCGCATATCCCGCTCTGGCTGGCGCTGGCCTCGATCATGCCGCCCTCCTGGAGCCCGCTATTGGTCTATTTCGGCATCACCCTGATCCTGGGCCTGATGGACTGGACCGGGCTCGCCCGCGCCGTGCGCTCGAAACTGCTCTCGCTGCGCGAGGAGGATTATGTCGTCGCCGCGCAGCTGATGGGGGCGAAGCCCGCCCGCATCATCGGCCTGCATCTGGTGCCCGGCTTCATGAGCCACCTGATCGCCTCGGCCACGATCACCATTCCGAAGACCATCCTGGGCGAGACGGCGCTGAGCTTCCTCGGGCTCGGCCTGCGCCCGCCGATCACCAGCTGGGGCGTGATGCTGAACGAGGCGCAGAACGTCAATGTGGTGGCGCTCTATCCGTGGTTGCTCTATCCGGTCGTTCCGGTGATCCTGATCATCCTGGCCTTCAACTTCCTCGGCGACGGCTTGCGCGACGCGGCCGACCCCTACCGCTGAGCGCGCCGCCGCATCCTGCTCGCGGACCTGACAACCTTTGCGGATCGCCTTTCACACGCCGCTCAACGCCTTCGACGACGGCAGGATTTCCGGCGACCGGCGCATGGCGCGCCAGCTTGCCGCCGCGCTGGCGCGACTCGGCCATGAGGTCGTCCCGATCGGCGACGCGCGCGCCTATATGCGCATGCCGGACGCCGGAACGTTAGCAAGGCGGCAGGCCGAAGCGGCGTCGCGCCGAGACGCCCTGCTCTCCGGCTGGCGGGCGCAAGGCGGCGCGCCGGAGCTCTGGTTCACCTATCACAGCTACTACAAGGCGCCCGACCTGCTCGGACCCGCGATCACCAAACGCCTCGGCATTCCCTATGTCGTCGCCGAGGCGAGCGATTCCGGGCGGCGCGCCGAAGGCGAATGGGCCCAGCATGTCGCGCTGGCCCGCAGCGGCTTCTGCGCCGCCGACCTGCATTTCTGCTTCACCGCGCGCGATCGCGAGGGGGTCGAGGCCTGGTGCACGGACCGCACCCGCTTCCTCGAGCTGCCGCCCTTCATCGTCCCCGAGCTCCCGGCGCCGGCTCGCCGCCCCGCGGCCGGGACGCCCCGGCTGGTGACCGTCGCGATGATGCGGCCGGGCGTGAAACGGGACAGCTATCGCGCGCTCGCCACCGTGCTGGAGCGGCTTGCCGACCTGCCCTGGAGCTTGAGCATCATTGGCGACGGGCCGGCGCGCCCGGAGGTCGAGGCCATGTTCGCGAGCCTGCCGCAGGAGCGCATTTCCTGGCGCGGCGCGCTCGATCGCGAGGCCGTCGCGGCCGAGCTCGCTACCAGCGACATCTTCGTCTGGCCCGGCATCGGCGAGGCCTATGGCTTGGTCTATCTCGAGGCCCAGGCGGCAGGTCTCCCCGTCGCCGCCTTCGACAGCGGCGGCGTCTCGTCCACCGTCCGCTGCGGCGAGACCGCGCTGCTGACCCCGGAAGGCGATGTCGGCGCACTGGGCGATGCCCTTGCGCGGCTGCTTGTCGAGCCGGCCCTGCGCGATCGCATGGGGGCAGCCGCAAGGGCCTTCGTCACCGGCGAGCGCATGCTGGAACAAGCGAGCGAGATCATCGGCACCGGCCTTGCGCAGGCTCTCGACGCGCGCGCCAGGCGCAAGGCCGCCCATCCGGGCGCGAGCGCCTCATGAGCGATCCGGCCTGGGACCCGCTGCTGACCGAGCTGGACCGCTGGCGCTCCGAAGGCCGCCATATCAGGCTCTGGCTGCGCGACGACGACGCCATCGCGCCCGGTCCGCAGCTCGACAGGCTCGCCGCCCTCGCCGAGCGCTTCGGGATACCGGTGCTGCTCGCCGTGATACCGCATCTGGCCGTGCCCGCTTTGGTGCTCCGCCTCGCACGCGCCCCGCTCCTGCTGCCCTGCCAGCATGGCAGCCGGCATCGCAACCATGCGCCGGAGGGCGAGAAGAAGGCCGAGTTCGGCAGCCACCGCCCACTGTCCGCGATGCTCGGCGAGATCGCCTCGGCAAGGCGGCAGCTCGACGATCTGTTCGGTCCTGCTCTCCTGCCGGTCTTCGTGCCGCCCTGGAACCGGCTCGACCGCGAGGTCGCCGCGGCCCTGCCTGATCTCGGCTTTGCCGGACTGTCCTGTTTCCGCGGCTTCACGCTGGGCGAGCGGAGCGGGCCGGTGCTCGTCAACAGCGAGATCGACATCATGGACTGGCATGGCGGGCGGATCGGCCGGTCCACTCCCGCGATCGTGAACGAGCTCACGGCGCTTCTCGTGGCCAGGCGCGAGACGAGCGAGCCGGACGACAGGATCGGCCTCCTTCTCCACCATCGCGATCACGACGACGCGGCCTGGGCTTTCCTCGATGCGCTCCTCGACCGCCTGGCCCCTCATCCGGCAATCCGCCTGGCCGATCCGCGCCAGTTGTTTTCGGTCTCGATCGCTGCCTAAATGAGCCTGCGACGCCGGGTGAGCGTCCGTCATCTGGCGAGGCCGGACTTGGATGGACGCGCGTGTGGCGCTATATCCGGGCCAGTTCCAGGTGCGTTCGCCCTCGCTTGAGGTCGTCTGGCCTTTTTGCGGAGGGCGCCGCGTCCATGCCGTTCAATGTCATCGATCTCAACGGTGCCGAGCGCGCGCCGCGCAGTCCCCATGCGCCGCGCGTGCTGATCTACAGCCACGACACCTTCGGCCTCGGCCATATCCGGCGCTGCCGCGCGATCGCCAATTCGCTGGTGGCGAGCTATCCTCATATATCAGTGATCATCGTCTCGGGCTCGTCGGTGATCTCGAGTTTCCAGTTCGGTGACGGCGTCGACTATGTCCGCATTCCGGGTGTCGAGAAGCAGAGCGACGGCCGCTATTTTCCGCATCATCTCAACCTCGACCTCGGCGACACGATCCGGCTCCGCACCGACCTGATCAAGCAGGTCGTGCTCTCCTTCGATCCCGACGTCGTCATCGTCGACAAGGAGCCGGTCGGTCTGCGCGGCGAATTGCTGCCCTCGCTCGAGCACTTGCGCCGGCGCGGGGCGCGGATCGTGCTCGGCCTGCGCGACGTGCTCGACGAGCCCGGCAAGCTGCTCGAGGAATGGCGCCATAGCGGCGCGCTCGACGCGCTGGCCAATGTCTATGACGACATCTTCGTCTACGGGCTGGAGAGCGTCTACCAGCCGCTGCTCGGCCTGCCGGACCAGCATCTCTTCGCCGCCAAGGTGCGCTATACCGGCTATCTCAAGCGCGCCGTGCCGAGCCCGATGCCGCCGAACCGTCATCCGCGCATCACCAAGGGACCGTTCATCCTGGTCACGCCCGGCGGCGGCGGCGACGGCATGGGCCTGATCGACTGGGTGATCTCGGCCTATGAGACCGATCCCACCATCGAACTGCCGGCTCTGATCGTGTTCGGCCCCTTCATGTCGCGCGAGAAGCGCAAGGACTTCGCCGAGCGCATCGCCCGTGTGCCCAAGCTCGAAAGCCTCGGCTTCGAGCCGCGGCTCGAGCTCTTGATGAACCGCGCCCACTGCGTCGTCGCGATGGGCGGCTACAACACCTTCTGCGAGATCCTGTCCTTCGACAAACCGGCGCTGATCGTCCCGCGCGTCCGGCCGCGCCTGGAGCAGAGCATCCGCGCCGAACGCGCCGACGGCCTCAGGCTGGTCGACGTGCTGCACGATCCGGTCGAGACCGGCCAGGGCCCGCGCGATCCGAAGCTGATGGCGGCCGCGCTCCACGCTTTGCCCAAGCGCATGCCGCCGTCGCAGGCCTTCGTGCCCAGCCTGCTCGACGGCCTGCCTGCCATCAGCCGCGCGCTGGCCGACGACCTCTCCATGCCGATCCGCGGGCGCGTCCTGGCGCAGAACGCGGCCGTGAGCTGAGCGCACGCCCACGGAACCCGCAGCGGCCCGCCCAGAAAAGAGGCTGAGAAAGAGGGCTGACAAGGCAGCCGAAACCTCTCAATATATCAGCCACCGGAGACAGAAGGCGCAGCTTCGGCGCCTTCTCATGGGAGATTCGTCTCGATGGCACAGCTGCTCTTCAAGAACTTCGCCATGCTCGAGCCCGACCATGGCGAGCTGCGCCGCGGCTACGAATTGCTGGTCGAGGGAGAGACGATCCGCGAGGTTTCCGACAAACCGATCAAGGCCGCCAAGGCCGATGCGATCGATTGCGGCGGGCGCACCCTGATGCCCGGGCTGATCGACAGCCACGTCCATGTCTTCCTCTCGGAGGTCTATATCCGCGCGCTGGAGAGCATGCCGCTGACCCTGATGACGGCGCGTGCGGTCAGGCTGATGAAGGGCATGATCGACCGCGGCTTCACCTCGGTGCGCGACACCGGCGGCGCCGACTGGGGCATCAAGGAAGCAGTCGAGAAGGGCGACATCTCCGCCCCGCGCCTGTTCATCGCCGGCCAGGCAATCGGCCCCACCGGTGGCCACAGCGACCCGCGCCGCCGCACCGATTTCGGCGCGCGCTGCCATTGCTGCAACGCCATGGCCTATACGATGAACGTCTCGGACGGTGTCTCCTCGGTGAAGAAATCGGTGCGCGAGCAGATGCGGCTCGGGGCCGACCATATCAAGATCATGATGTCGGGCGGCGTCGCCTCCCCCTACGACCCGCTCGATTCGATGCAGTTCAGCGTCGACGAGGTTCAGGCTGCGGTCGAGGAGGCCAAGGCCTTCGGTCGCTATGTCTGCGCCCATGCCTATACGCCGGAAGCCATCACGCGGGCCGCACAATGCGGCGTGCGCGCCATCGAGCACGGCAACCTGATCGACGAGGCCTCGGCCAAGCTGATGGCCGAGAACAACATGTTCCTGACTGCTAATCTCGTCGCCTATTACGCGATGAAGGAGCGCGCCGCCGAGTTCGGCATGACCGGCGACATGCTGGCCAAGAATGACCTCGTCATCGATGGCGGCCTGCGCTCGCTCGAGATCTGCAAGCGCGCCGGCGTGCCGGTCGCCTATGGCAGCGACCTGCTCGGCCAGCTCCAGGTCGAGCAGTCGCGCGAATTCCTGCTGCGTCGCGAGGTGCTTTCGCCGATCGAGATCATCCGCTCGGCGACGACGGTCGGCGCGCAATTGCTGCGCATGGAGGGCAAGCTTGGCACGCTGCGTGCAGGCGCCTTCGCCGACATCATCCTGATCGATGGCGACCCGCTCAAGGATCTGGGGTTGTTCCAGAACCAGGGCGCCTCGCTGGCGGCGATCATGAAGGGCGGCGCCTTCCACAAGAACACGCTGCATTGAGGTCGGCGCGGGGGAACGGACAATACCGAAAGCAGACAGAAACAGTCTTGACTGTTTGTAAGTTGGACAGCAGCCTGCCGCGCAACGAAGAAACGAGGGGAATGCTGTGACGGCCCTACGAGCGCAGAGACCCGCGGGCTCGACCACCGGCCGGCGCCTGCCGGGCCGGGCTCGCGCCTCCGGCGGAGCGGCCGTTTGAGCGCCGCCACGCGCCCCAGCCTTGGCCGTCTCGCGCTGAACGGCGCCGCCGGCCTGTCGCTCGGCTTCATCCTGCTGCCGCTGATCTTCGTCGTCTGGCTCGCCTTCTTCCGGCAGGAGATCCCCTCCTTCCCGCCCGAGGGCTACTCGCTGAAATGGTTCGCCGCGGCGGCGAACAACAAGCCCTTCGTCGACGGTTTCCTGCTCAGTCTCCAGGTCGGCGTGCTGGCGACGCTGATCGGGCTTCTCCTGGGCGTACCCGCGAGCCTGGCGCTGGTGCGCCACCGCATCCCGCTCGGCCCCGCGCTCAACACCCTGCTGCTGCTGCCGCTGGTCATGCCCGGCATCGTGCTCGGGACCTCGCTCTACGTCTTCCAGATCGAGACCGAGATCGCCACCGGCTGGCCGCTCTTGGGCTCGGTCGCCGGGCTCGTCGCGGCGCATACGCTCGTCGTCGTGCCCTGGGTCGTCCGGCTGGTGACCGCGAGCCTCGTCGGCTTCGACCGCACCATCGAGGAGGCTGCCCAGAACCTCGGCGCCGGGCCCTGGAAGACCTTCTGGCGCGTCACCTTGCCGAGCATCCGGCCCGGCCTCGTCGCCGCCGGCCTGTTCGGCTTCGTCACTTCCTTCGGCAATCTCGAGATGAGCCTGTTCCTCGTCGGGCCGGGCCGCACGACCTTGCCGATCGCGATCCTGCAATATCTCGAATGGAAGATCGATCCGACGGTCGCTGCGGCCTCCGTGATCCAGATCGTCCTGATCGGCGTGGCCATGATCATCACCGACCGTTACGTCAAGCTGAGCCGGGTGGTCTGACCATGGCGCGGCTCTCGATCGACCATCTCCAGAAGATCTACGGCGATTTCGCCGCGGTGGACGACGTCACCATCGACATCGCCGAGGGCGAGTTCCTGGTGCTGCTCGGCCCCTCGGGCTGCGGCAAGACCACGACCCTGCGCATGGTCGCCGGCTTCGTGCCGCCGAGCGCCGGAAGGATCACCATCGGCGAGCGCGACGTCACGACGCTGCCACCCTGGAAGCGCAATTGCGGGCTGGTCTTCCAGAGCTATGCGCTCTTCCCCCACATGACCGTGGCGGAGAACGTCGCCTTCAGCCTGGAGATGCGCAAGGTTGCGGCCACCGACCGCGGCGCGCGCGTCGCCGAGGCGCTGCGGCTGGTGCAGCTCTCGGGCTTCGACGAGCGCTACCCGCGCCAGCTCTCCGGCGGCCAGCAGCAGCGCGTGGCGCTGGCGCGCGCGCTCGCCATGCAGCCGGACGTGCTCCTGCTCGACGAGCCGCTCTCCAATCTCGACGCCAAGCTCCGGCAGGAGGTCCGCGTCGAGATCCGCGACCTGCAACGCAAGCTCGGCCTGACCACGATCATGGTCACCCACGACCAGGAGGAGGCCCTCACCATGGCCGACCGGCTGGTGGTGATGGAGAAGGGCAAGGTCCGCCAGATCGGCGACCAGCGCGAGCTCTACGAGAAGCCGGCAGACCGCTTCGTCGCCGGCTTCATCGGCCGCAGCGCCTTCCTCGACGGCGAGATCGCCGCGCCTCGCCGCTTCCGCAGCCGCGGCGGGCTCGACATCGCCTCCGCCGCCGCGATCGGGACGGGCGGCGCGACGCTCGCCCTGCGGCCCGAGCGCATCGCCGTCGCGGGCGAGGCCACCTCCTGCGCCAACCGCTTCGAGGCCCGCGTCGAGCACGTCTCCTATCTCGGCGCGCTGCTCGATATCGATGTCCGCCTGTCGGAGCATGACCGCATGCTGCTGCAGCTCCCGAACCGCCAGGGCGGCATCGAGCCGAAACCGGGCGACACCATCACGATAGGCTGGGCCGAAGACGCCGGGCTCGTCTATCCGCGCGAGTCCTGACGGCTCGACAGGCGTCCAACAGGGGAGTCACTGCAATGAAGACGATCGATCGGCGCGATGTGCTGAAGGGACTGGGTGCCGCGGCGGGGGTGGCGGCCCTCGGGACGCCGGCCCATGCCCAGTCGGGCGGGAGGGTCGTGGTCGGCACCTGGGGCGGGGACTACGCCCGCCTGCTGACCAAGAACATCGAGGACCCGATCCTGAAGGCCAAGGGCCTCGAGGTCGTCCAGGACCAGGCCGGCGATGCGCCGCGCCGTGCCAAGATGGTCGCGGAGCGCCGCCTGCCGCGCGGCACGGTCGACATCCAGGGTCTGTCGGCCGCCAACATGTTCGAGATGAACGAGGCCGGCGTCGTCGAGCAGCTCGACTATTCCAAGATCCCGAACGCCAAGAACCTGCTGCCGACGATGAAATATCCTTATGGCGTCGGACACATCTATTCGGGCAACGTCGTCATCTACAACCCCAAGCTGATCAGCCCCGCGCCGACGGGCTTCAAGGACTGGCTCGATCCGAAATGGGGCAACAAGATCGGCTTCATCGACATCCAGTACCAGTCGATCCTCATCGCCGCCTCGATGGCAGCCACCAACGGCGCCAGCATGAACGATCTCGACAAGGCCAAGGAGGTCCTGCTCGCCGTCAAGAAGGCCGGCGCCCGGGTCTATCCGACCAACGAGGCCTTCGCCCAGGCGATGAAGAACGAGGAGGTCGGCATCAGCGCGATCTGGAAGGCGCGCGTGGTGCAATGGCAGAATGCCGGCATCCCTTGCGAAGCCGTCTCGCCGGTCGAGGGCATCCCGGCCTATGTCTCCGGCTTCGTCATCCAGAAGAATGCGCCGAACAAGGAGAACGCCTACGCCTATATGAACGCCATGCTCGAGAAGGCCCCGCAGGAGGCCTTCGCCGTCGACATGGGCTATAACGGCACTGTCACCGGCCTCAGCGTCGCGCCCGATCTGCAGAAGCGCATCGGCTTCACCCCCGAGGAGGAAAAGCGCCTGAAGGATCTCGACTATGCCTTCCTCGCCAAGAACGACGCGGCGATGAAGGAATGGTGGGACAAGGTCTTCAAGGGCTGAAATGGCCCATGCATTCTACCATCGCGGCCGTCTGATGCGGCTTTCTGCGCTTCCGGTCCTCACGGACATCAGTCCGCTGCGCTCCGGTTCTCGAAAGCCGCCTCAGCCAGCTCGTGCTGGCGAATGCCCAAACCATTTCACCGAGGCTGGCTTGAGTCGCAGGGGGCTCCTATGAGCACGACCGCCCCGGAAGCCGTCGCCGGCGGGCGCACCCATCTTGCGGGCGCGCTCGTCGTGCCCGCGACGATTTTCGTCGCGATCGGGCTGATCGGCCCGATCGCGATCCTGTTCCGCTATTCGCTGAACCAGTTCATCCCCGGCCAGTTCATGGTCGACGGGCTGACGATCGAGAACTACGTCAAGTTCTTCACCGATTCCTATTATCTCAACGTGCTGCTGCGCACCGTCCGCGTCGCGGTGATCTGCACGGCGATCTGCCTGATCATGGGCTTTCCGCTCGCCTATGTGCTGGCCCGCACACAGAGCCGCTTCAAGAACGTCCTGATCATGCTGGTCGTGCTGCCGCTCTTCGTCGGCAATGCGGTGCGCGCCGCCGGCTGGATGACGGCCTTCGGCAACAAGGGCGCCTTCAACGCCTCGCTGATGGGGCTCGGCCTGATCGACCAGCCGATCGAGATCATGTTCACCGAGAACGCCGTGCTGATCGGCATCATCGCGGTCAACCTGCCCTTCATGGTGCTGACCCTGCAAAGCGTGATCGAGGGCATAGACCGCAATGTCGAGGAGGCCGCCTTCAGCCTCGGCGCCGGGCCGGCCGCGATGTTTCGCCGCGTGCTCTGGCCGCTCGCCCTGCCGGGCATCCTCGCCGGCACGATCCTGACCTTCATCCTGGCGATGAACGCCTATGCGACGCCGGTCCTGCTCGGCGGGCCGAAGTTCCAGATGATGGGGCCGCTGGTCTACGGCCAGTTCGCTCAGCAGAATAACTGGCCCTTCGGCGGCGCGATCTCCTTCATCCTGATGACGGCGACGATCCTGCTCACCGTCGCGGCGCATCTGATCGTGCAGAGGCGCTACCGCTGATGTCGTGGCGCCGCGGTTTCGCTGGCCAAGTGCCCGACGGCGCTCTACATCTCGCGCATGACTCTCTCCGGCTCTCTCGTCCCCATCGCCGTCGGCGCCGTCGCCCTGGTGCTGGTGCTCGGCCTGATCAACATGCTGCGCGGCGGCAGCGCCAACACCTCGCAGAATCTGATGCGCCTGCGCGTCGTCCTGCAATTCGTCGCGATCCTGGTCATCATCGGCGTCCTCTGGTGGCGCGGCGGCTGACGACTCCACAAGCGTAAGTTGTTGATAAAGCACGCGCTCGGCAGAAATTGCCGCGGGGCGAGGCGGAGTTTGCCGCAATCTCGACACGAGTCTATGCGCTTCACTAACGTCCGTTCCGCCGACAAGAAGAACACGTCACCCATGTTACGCGTCGCGTTGCTGACCTTCGCCGGTCTCCTGGCTGCCTCGCCCGTTCTGGCGCAGTCCCAAGCCTTGCCTTCCGGCGTCTCCAGCTACGCGCCCGCGACCGCAGCCCCGACCGCCTCCTGGGAAGCGCGCATCGGCGCCGCAGCCGCCAATCCCGGCGGCCGGGAGAGCGGCCTGCTCAATTTCAGCGGCGAGCTGCTGACGCCCCGCGTGCTCACCCTCAACGACCGCATCGCCTCGGCCTTCGTGCCGCGCTTCCACATCGGCTCCAGCGCCAATTTCAACGGCACGCGGTATGCCTATGCGGGCGCGACCTGGACCGTCGACATCGCCAAGAACATCTTCGTCGAAGCCAGCCTCGGCGCAGCGCTGAACGACGGCAAGACCGGCCTCATCGTCCCCGAGAACCGCCTCATCGTCGGCTGCAACACCGGCACCCGCGAGGCCGCCGCGCTCGGCTACCGGCTCAACGACCGCTGGAGCATCACGGCAACGCTCGAGCATTTCAGCGCCGTCGGCTGCTCGGATGGCGACAAGCCGCGCGGACCGGCCAATTTCGGCGCGCGGCTCGGCTACAGCTTCTGACGCGGGGGAAGGTTCGGCGGGCCGCCCGGACCTGCGCGAGACAGCCTTCCGTTGCCGCCGCGACGCGCTATAACCCAGTCATGGTCAAGCTCAACCGCATTTATACCCGCACCGGCGACACCGGGATGACCGGGCTGGCCACCGGGCCGCGCCGGCCGAAATACGATCTGCGCGTCGCCGCCTATGGCACGGTCGACGAGACCAATGCCTGCGTCGGACTGGCCCGGCTGCACGCAGCGACGGAGGATGCCGGTGTCGACGTCATGCTGGAGCGCATCGCCAACGACCTGTTCGATCTCGGAGCCGATCTCTCGACGCCCGATACCGGCGAACCGCCGGCCTATGAGCCGCTGCGCATCGTCCAATCCCAGGTCGACCGGCTCGAGGCCGAGATCGACCAGCTGAATGCGGAGCTCGCGCCGCTGCACTCCTTCGTCCTGCCCGGCGGCACGCCGGCGGCCACCCATCTGCACCTCGCGCGCACCGTCAGCCGCCGCGCCGAACGCCTGATGGTCGAGCTCGCGCAGAGCGACGGCGAGCGCGTCTCGGAGCCTGCGCTCAGATACATCAACCGGCTCTCGGATTTCCTCTTCGTCGCCTCCCGCCATCTCAATGCCAGGGCCGGGGGCGATGTGCTCTGGGTCCCGGGCCAGAACCGTTAGGAGCAGCCAGCATGTTCGTGCCGCTGCATGATGGCGTTCCCTTGCGTTTCATGCGCGCGCCCTATGTGACCTATGCCCTGATCTGTGCCTGTTTCGGCCTCTATCTCGGGCTTCTGGTCTGGCGCCCGCCTTCGGGCGACGTCGGCATCATGGCCGGCTTCGGCATGATCCCCTCTGTGCTGTTCGGGACGGCGCAGCTGCCGGCCGACCTGCTGCAGGCGCCGGCCTGGCTGACGCTGTTCAGCAACGTCCTGCTGCATGCGAGCTTCGCGCATCTGATCGGCAACATGCTTTTCCTCTGGGTCTTCGGCGACAATGTCGAGGACGCGATGGGCCATCTCCGCTTCCTGCTGTTCTTCTTCCTGTGCGGGCTCGCCGGCTCGCTCGCCCATGCGCTGATGAACCCTGAATCGGAGCAGCCCCTGATCGGCGCCTCGGGCGCGATCTCGGGCGTCATCGCCTCCTATCTGATGCTCTATCCGCAGGTGCGGATCTGGGGCCTCGCCTTCAAATGGATTCCGCTCCATATCCCGGCCATGTATGCGCTCGGCGCCTGGATCCTGTTCCAGTTCATCTCGGCCTTCGCCGATCCGCAGGGCAATGTCGGCTGGTGGGCGCATCTGGGCGGACTCGGCGCCGGCGCCGCGCTGACGCCGATCTTCATCCACCGCGGCGTCAGACTGTTCGGGCGTCCCGCGACAGGGTGAGCGCCGCGACTTTGGCGGCGTTGACAAGCGCAAACGGCCATCGCTACGGTCCGTCCGCATTCCAGCCGAGAGCCGCGATGCCGTCCTCCTGCCGCGTGACGCGGCGCGGCCTCGATCGGACCTCTCCCGAACGGTGAAGTGACGATGAAGATCCTTGTGCCCGTCAAGCGGGTTGTCGATTTCAATGTGAAGATCCGGGTGAAGGCCGACGGCTCGGGCGTCGAGCTCGCCAATGTGAAGATGTCGATGAACCCGTTCGACGAGATCGCCGTCGAGGAGGCGCTGCGCCTGAAGGAGGCCGGCAAGGCGACCGAGGTCGTCGTCGTCTCGATCGGCCCGCAGCAGGCGGCCGAGACGATCCGCACCGGCCTCGCCATGGGCGCCGACCGCGGCATCCTGGTGAAGGCCGAAGGCACCGTCGAGCCGCTCGCCGTCGCCAAGCTCCTCAAGAAGATCGTCGAGCAGGAGGCGCCCGAGCTCGTCATCCTCGGCAAGCAGGCGATCGACGATGATTCGAACCAGACCGGCCAGATGCTGGCCGCCCTGCTCGGCTGGCCGCAGGGCACCTTCGCCTCGAAGGTCGTTGTCGGCGACGGCGCGATCGACGTCACCCGCGAGGTCGATGGCGGCCTGCAGACCGTCGGCCTGAAGCTGCCGGCGATCGTCACCACCGACCTGCGCCTCAACGAGCCGCGCTACGCCTCGCTGCCCAACATCATGAAGGCCAAGAAGAAGCCGCTCGACGAGACCACTGCCGAGGCGCTCGGCGTCGATGTCGCGCCGCGCCTGAAAGTCCTGAAGACGACCGAGCCGCCCGGCCGCTCCGCCGGCGTCAAGGTCTCGTCCGTCGCCGAACTGGTGTCCAAGCTCAAGAACGAAGCGGGAGTTCTCTAAGACCATGACGACCCTGCTCCTCGCCAAGCACGACAACAAGAGCCTCAACGAGGCGACCCGCAAGGCCCTGACCGCCGCCAAGGAACTCGGCGCGCCGGTCCATGTCCTCGTCGCCGGTCACAACGCCAAGGCCGTCGCCGATGCCGCCGCCAAGCTCGACGGTGTCGAGAAGGTGCTGCTCGCCGACGATGCGGCCTATGAGCATCGCCTCGCCGAGCCGCTCGCCGCCCTGATCGTCTCGCTCGCCGGCCCCTATGACGCGCTCATTGCGCCCGGCACCACGACCGGCAAGAACGTGATGCCGCGCGTCGCCGCCCTGCTCGACGTGATGCAGGTCTCGGAAGTGACCAAGATCGTCTCGCCCGACACGTTCGAGCGGCCGATCTATGCCGGCAACGCGATCCAGACCGTGCAGTCGGCCGAGGCCAAGAAGGTCCTGACCATTCGCGGCGCCTCTTTCCAGGCGACCGCCGACGGCAGCGCCACCGCACCGGTCGAAGCGGTCAGCGGCGGCGAGAATACCGGCTCCTCGAGCTTCAAGGGCGAGGAGGTCGCGAAGTCCGACCGTCCGGAGCTGGCCTCGGCCAAGATCATCATCTCCGGTGGCCGCGCGCTGGCCTCCTCCGAGAACTTCACCAAGGTGATCGAGCCCGTCGCCGACAGGTTAGGGGCGGCCATGGGCGCCTCGCGCGCCGCGGTCGACGCCGGCTACGCCCCCAATGACTGGCAGGTCGGCCAGACCGGCAAGGTCGTGGCGCCGGAGCTCTACATCGCCGTCGGCATCTCGGGCGCGATCCAGCACCTCGCCGGCATGAAGGACTCCAAGGTGATCGTCGCGATCAACAAGGACGAGGAGGCGCCGATCTTCCAGGTCGCCGATTACGGCCTCGTCGGCGATCTCTTCACCATCCTGCCCGAACTCGAGAAAGAGCTCGAAAAGGCAGGCCGGTAATAGATACGCCGCTGGAAACAGCGGCGCGGAATGAGCATCCGGGCCGCCGCCTTCAGGCGGCCCGCATCGCTTTCGCGACGGGAGCGATGAGACGAGAGATGGATCAGGACATGGCGGACCAGGCGATCAAGACGATCGGCATCATCGGCGCGGGGCAGATGGGCAACGGCATCGCCCATGTCGCCGCCGTCGCGGGCTTCGACGTCAAGCTGCACGACATCGCCGAGGATCGGATCAAGTCCGCGCTCGCGACGATCGACGGCAACATGGCGCGCCAGGTCGCCAAGGGCGCAATGGACGATTCGCTGCGCCGCGACGCCATGGCCAAGATCGCCTCGACCCCGACCCTCGAGGGGCTCGGCGAATGCGACCTCATCATCGAGGCCGCGACCGAGAGCGAGGAGACCAAGCGCAAGATCTTCACGGCCGTCTGCCCGCATATCAAGCCGGAGACGATGCTGGCCTCCAACACCTCCTCGATCTCGATCACGCGGCTCGCCGCCGCGACCGACCGCCCGGAGCGTTTCATCGGCATCCATTTCATGAACCCGGTGCCGCTGATGCAGCTCGTCGAGCTGATTCGCGGCATTGCGACCGACGACGACACCTTCGAGGCGGCGCGCAGCTTCATCGGCAAGCTCCACAAGACCGTGACGGTCTCGGAGGATTTCCCGGCCTTCATCGTCAACCGCATCCTGCTGCCGATGATCAACGAGGCGGTCTACACGCTCTATGAGGGCGTCGGCTCGGTCGAGGCGATCGACACCGCCATGAAGCTCGGCGCCAACCATCCGATGGGGCCGCTCCAGCTCGCCGATTTCATCGGCCTCGACACCTGCCTGTCGGTGATGCAGGTGCTCCATGACGGCCTCGCCGATTCGAAATACCGGCCCTGCCCGCTCCTGGTGAAATATGTCGAGGCCGGCTGGCTCGGCCGCAAGACCAAGCGCGGCTTCTACGACTATCGCGGCGAGAAGCCGGTCCCGACACGCTAGGCGCGTTCTCGGCGGGCGCCGGCACGCGCGACATCATCGCGCCGCAGCATCTTCACATTCCTGTCGTCTCGCGCTTACATTGATTCGCGAGCAGGATTCGTCCTGCTTCGAACAGCGGAGGTGCGACGGGTTTGACGGCGCATGTGATGCATCCGATGGCGTCGCCGGACGGTTGTCCGGCCTTGGTGCTCAACGCGGATTTCCGCCCGCTGAGCTATTACCCCCTCTCGTTGTGGAGCTGGCAGGACGCGATCAAGGCGGTCTTCATGGACCGTGTGAACATCGTCTCCGAATACGACACGATCGTCCGCAGCCCGAGCTTCAACATGAAGCTGCCCTCGGTCGTCTCGCTGAAGACCTATATCAAGCCGTCGCGAACGCCGGCCTTCACCCGGTTCAACGTCTTCCTGCGCGATCGCTTCTCCTGCCAGTACTGCGCCACGCGCGAGGACCTGACCTTCGATCACGTCGTCCCGCGCTCGAAGGGCGGCCTGACGACCTGGGACAATGTCGTCGCGGCCTGCTCGCCCTGCAATTTGCGCAAGGGCGACAAGATGCCGGCCGCCGTTGGCATGCTGCCGATGCAAAAGCCCTTCGCACCGACGGTCAACGACCTGCACCGCAACGGCAAGCTCTTCCCGCCGAACTACCTGCACGACAGCTGGCTCGACTATCTCTACTGGGATTCCGAGCTGGAGCCTTGAGCCGTCTCGGCCCGATGCTTGGTCCTTGCAACGTCTACGCGCGCCAGAAGGGCCGGGCCAGATAGCGGTCCAGGCGTTCTCGCGACAGGCCGAAATCTTCCAGCGCCCCGTCGGCCTCGTATCGGAAAGCCGCATGCAACCGCCGGCGCCAGAGCCAGCGCCGCAGCCACAGGTGCAGCCTCGCTCCTTGTTCCGCTTCGAATGGCGGACGCAATAGATCGATCTGCGCACGAGAGCTTGTCCGGCCGGCCTTGACAGCACCGGTCTCACCCTTGACGACGCTTGTATCAGCATCGAGGAGGCGCCCGCGCTTCCCCCTCGCTTGTGTGGGCATTGAGATGACTTGCGCGGATAGGGTTTCGTCCATTGCAGCCTCCCCGCGAAAGACGTGATGCGATGACCGGTAGCGGCAGCGGAGGCGATACGCACACGACGAATTCGAACAGCTCTGTGCATTTCCCGAACACGGCTGCAGCACCGCTCCGGTTGCCGCCCCTTTCGCCGTTGCCTGCCTTCGAGGCCACCGCCCGGCTGGGGTCGATGACGCTTGCTGCCGAGGAGCTCGGCCGCACCCACAGTGCGATCAGCCGGCAGATCAAGGCACTGGAGGAGGCCTTAGGCCTGGAGCTCCTCGACCGAGGCACGGCACCGCTGGGCCTGACGACTGCCGGCAAGACGCTCTATGCCACGGCGCGCATGGCATTCGAGGCCTTCGACAGTTGCATGGGGCAGCTCCGGCCGTCCCAGGGCAGCGAGACTGTGACGCTCGCCATCGGGTCGAGCTTCGCGACGCGTTGGCTGGTTCCGCGCCTGCCTCGCTTCTACGCGCTTCACCCGGAGATTTCGCTTCGGCTGACGATGGTCGGCGCCTCGATCCTCGAGGTGGATGACTACGACCTCGTCACGAGCTGGAATCGTCTGGGCTACAATCTGCCGGACGATCAGGTCTTCCATGTGCTCGGCGACGTCAGCTTCGCGCTCGTCTGCGCGCCACACTACCGGTTTCGTCTGGAAGCAGGCCGTCTGCGGGCCGAGACGCAACTCGTCGGCCGCTGGCCGATCACGGTCCAGCCCTCCTATCGCGATCATCCGCTCGTCGTACCGATCACGGAACGAACGCTGGCATTTCCTCACATTCATATGTGCATCGAGGCAGCTGTCGGCGGCCTCGGCGTCACCTTGGTCGAGACGCGTCTGGCGGAACCCGAGCTCGCCGATGGCCGTCTGATCGCGCCGCTCGGCACCCTCGTCATTGAAGGCGGGCTCGTGGCATTCCCTCACCGCCGTCGCGAGCCGAAGGCGGCAACGCGAAAGCTGCTGGCTTGGCTCAAGGCGGAGGCCGGCGCAGATCAGCCGCGATCGTTGCGAGACGACGTCTAAGCGAGCCTGCGCCAGCGACTCACGCCTGCGAGCCGCCCAAGCCCCTCACTCCGCCTTTCAGCCCGAGCAGCGCCAGGACCAGCAGCCCCAGCGAGATCAAGGCGTTCCAGCCGGCGAGCGACAGCCCGAGGAAACGCCAGGCGGCTTCCGTGCAGGAGACGATGCGGGTGGTCTGGAGCTGGTTCAGGAGGCTTCCGACACCGCCCGCCACTGGCGGCGCGCCCCCGCCGCAATCGTTGGGCCCGAGAAACCAGCCCCATTCGACGCCGGCGTGATAGGCGCCGAGCCCTGTGCTCCAGGCGAAGAGCAGCGCGAAGCCGATCAGCGCCGCGATTTGCAGGCTGCGCGTCCTTGCCACGACGGCGGCCACGACCGCCAGCCCGATCGCGGCGTAATGCGGCTGGCGCTGCTCCAGGCAGAGCTTGCACGGCACGAGGTGCCAAACGAGCTGCGACCACCAGGCTCCGGCGATGAGCGCCGCCGAGGCGAAGCCGAGCACGAGGATCAGCCGCGACGGCTGCAGCAGCTTTGCGATGAATGATCCCCTGGCAGGCATCGCGGCGCTCCGTCTCAGAACAGGTACTTGAACGCGAAGAATCCGCCGACGATGCCGACGAGGACGATGATCATCGCAGCCGTGAAATGCTCGTCGAGGATCCGGCGGATCGGGCCGCCGAACTGGCGCAGCAGTCCGGCGACGAGATAGAAGCGCGCGCCGCGCGTGATCAGCGAGAGCAGCACGAACCAGAACAGGTCATAGCCGGCGAAGCCGGAGGTGATGGTGACCAGCTTGTAGGGGATCGGGGTCACGCCCTTGAGCAGGATGATCCAGTGCCCGTATTGGGCGTAAGCTGCCCGGAACGCCTCGACCCCGTCGCCATGGCCGTAGAACTGGATGATCCAGCGGCCGACCGAATCATAGAGCAGCGCGCCGATCGCATAGCCGAGCAGGCCGCCGACGACCGAGGTCAGCGTGCAGATCGCGGCATAGAACCAGGCCCGGCTCGGCCGCGCCAACGCCATCGGCACCAGCATGACGTCGGGTGGAATCGGAAAGAACGAGCTTTCGGCGAAGGAGACCGCCCCCAGCGCATAAGGCGCGCGCGGGCTGGCCGAAAGCGCCATGGTCCAGTCATAGAGGCGTCGAAACATGCTGTGCACCGGTGCGCGCCGCCCGCTGGGCCAAGATGCGGCGATTGTCCTGTCCTCGTCAGCGGCCATGACGTTCCCGCGCGAGGTCGCGAGGCCCGATCGGTCATGCTCCGGCAGCGCTGTCTAACCCCCTTCGGACGAAGCGTCCATGGCTGCGGGCAATGCAAGGCGTCCGCTCACGATCCGTTGACCCGGCGCGCGCCATCGCTATAGTCCGCCGGCCCGCGAAGGGCATGCGTGCCCGGTCCGCGATCGGCGCGTCATGTCGGGGCCCCTGTGGCGGAATTGGTAGACGCGCTCGACTCAAAATCGAGTTCCGCAAGGAGTGCTGGTTCGATCCCGGCCAGGGGCACCAAGTTTCTGAAAATTCCGAGCATCGATGCCCGCCGGTCAGGCGGCCGTTGAGGGCATGTCGGCCCTGCAACGGCGCCGGCTCAGGCGGAATGAGCCTGCCGCTGCAGGAGGCCCCCGAAAAAAGCCGCGAGCGCCGCGTGGTCATCGAGCGGAAGCACATGCGCGATATATTGATCAGGCCGTATGATCACGATGCAGCCCCGCTCTCGATCGATGCCGCGCATGTCGAAAACATCGCCGCCTTTCGGATCGGGGCAGAACATTTTTTCATAGTCCAGAAGGCCGAAGCGACCCTTGCGGGGCAGGAGCAGGCCGGGCATGGCCTCCAGGGCGAGCTCGCGATGGCCTTGCTGGAACACCGCCCGGACATCGATCACCGCGTCGATGTCCTCTCCCGGACGCGTATGCCGCCTGATGGGCGATAGCGGAGACTTCGCCAGGGCGTCGCACAGCGCGCGCAGGCGCGAGGACGGCGCGGCGGGATTTGCCCGGTCGGCAAAGGCGAGGAGCCGCCAGCGGCCATCGGCCTGCACCACATGGCCAAGCTGAACCGGCTTGGCGTCCGCCAGCCGGATCACCGGCGCGGAATGGAAGCGCGTGCCGACCGGGAGGCCCTTGGCGAGATGCTGATGGGTCGGCTCGCCGGTGAGGCGCGACGGCGTGTAGCGGGTCGCCGTTCCGGCGGTGTAGCGCCCATGCCTGACGAAATAGGCCTGGACCTCCTTCGGGTCGACGCCCTCCTCGCCTGCCGGGGACTTCAGCGGCGCGCTGAGCATCTTGGCCCATTCGCGATCGAAATCGATCAGCTCCCTGGCGATCGCCCGGCGCTCGGACGAGTAGCTATGCAGGAGCTCCGGAGCGCATCGCCCCTGCAGGACGGCAGCCAGCTTCCAGCCCAGGTTGAAGCTGTCCTGCATCGAGACGTTCATGCCCTGCCCCGCCTTGGGACTATGCGTGTGACAGGCATCGCCGGCGATGAAGACGCGGGGCGGGCGCTGGTCCTCGCTCCCTTGCGGCACATCGTCGAACTTGTCGCAAAGACGCTGGCCGATCTCATAGACCGACCACCAGGCGACTTCCCGCACCTCGAGCTTGTAGGGGTGCAGGATGCGTTGCGCGGCCGCGATCAGATGCTCCACGCCGAGCTCGCGGCTCGCAACCCGCTCATTGTCGCTGAGCTTGTCGAGCTCGACATAGATCCGGATCAGGTAGCCGCCTTCGCGCGGGATGACCAGGATGCTGCCTTCGCCGGCGGACTGGACCAGCGCCTTCAGGCGGATATCGGGAAAATCCGTCACGGCCAGGACGTCCATGACGCCCCAGGCCTGGTTGGCCGAATCGCCCCGCAGCTCACGGCCGATGGCTTTGCGCACCTTGCTGCGCGCGCCGTCGCAGCCGACCACATAGCGCGCCTTCACGGTCTCGATCTGCCCTTCCCGCGAAGGATCGAGACATTCCAGCCGCACCGTGACCGGGTGGGATGAAACCTCGCCATCGGCGGAGCCGGGCTCGATCTGCAGGTCGAGCAGGCGGCGGGAATAGGTCGGCTCCAGCCGGGTCGGTGAATGGCGCATGACGTCCAGGAAGAAGTCATGCACCCGCGCCTGGTTCAGGATCACATGCGGGAATTCCGACAGTCCGTCCTCGACATCCTGAATCCTGCCATGGCGGATGATATTGTCCGGTTTGGCTTCGTCTGGCTTCCAGAACGAGGTCTCGTTGACCCAGTAGCTCTCCTTCAGCACCCGCTCGGCAAAGCCGAAGGCCTGGAACATCTCCAGCGTGCGACAGGCGATGCCGTCGGCCTGGCCCAATTGCAGGGGCCCGGCCTTCTGGTCGATGATCCGCGTCCTGATCGCCGGGAAGCCGGCCAGCTGGGCGGCCAGTGTCAGGCCGGCAGGGCCGCAGCCGACGATCAGCACATCGACCTCCTCGGGCAGCGTCTCGAAGCCGGGAGACAGATCGCCGGGGGCGGATCGTTCGGAAACGTCCGGATCGCCGGTGCGGAAGCCGTTGAGATGGAATTGCATGAAAGTCCCCGTCAGCGAGGAGGGAAGATCGCTCGCGGGCAGGCTCGGCCGCCCTCCGCCTGGCCGGAAGGCCAGCCCGATCTCGTCGCGCCCGACTCAGGCCCGGCGCGCCCGGGCCTGTTCCAGCCACATGTCCCAGGGCCGCTGCACCTGCGCCTCGATATGGGCGACGCATGCCTGGCTTTCGCCCTCGGTGAGATAGGTGACCTCGCCAAGCTGCATCGCCTGCAGCTGGTAGCGGGCGTTGAGCTCGGCATAGACCGCCCGGTAGACCGCCTGCTTGATCGAGCCGCCGACGACGGTCGAGCCATGGCCGCGCATCAGCACGATGTCGTGCCCGTCGAAATGCTCCGCCAGGGCCCGGCCGAGATGATTGTTGCTGATCAGGAGATCGGTCGCCTCGCCTCCGGCTTCGCGGATCTCGAAGACCGGCGCGCCCTGGCCGACGAACCCGGCCATGTGGAAGACCGCCCTGAGCCTCATGCCCTTGACGACGCTGAGAGGCACGATGGAATGGGAGTGGCTGTGAACCACGGCCATCACGTCGGGGCGCCTGCGGAAAATCTCGGCATGGATGAAGCGCTCGAGATAGACCTTGCGGCCACCCGCGTTCACGGCTTCGCCCTCGAGCGTGAACTCGACGATATCCTCCGCCGCGACCCGGCTGGGCGCCATGTTGCGCGCGAGCAGGAAACGATCCGGCCGCGTCTCGTGGCGCACGCTGATATGGCCGAACGCATCGACGACGCCCTGGTCGAAGAGGATGTGATTGGCCGCGACGAGCTCCTCGATCAGCTCCCTGGAGAGTGCCGCGGAGGCCTCGGCCGTATCGGCGACATCGACAGCGATCGGATGCGAGTGGCTGCCCTGGCCCGGCATGCACATGGTCTGGTCCCTCTCAAGAACGCCTGATCCGACGCCGCCACGCAGCGGCCGCGACCGCCACGAGGCAACAGAAAATCGTCAAACCCGGGAGCAGATGAGCTGGCTGCCCCGCAGGGGCCGGAGATGACGCGACGCGCAAACCTCCGAGCGCGGAAAATCGCCAAGCCATCCTCTCTTTAGGTCGGCTTCTTTCCAGATCGTCCGTATACTGATTAAAAGGATACGAAGTAATTCCGCGCTGTCAACCGGGCCGTTGAGCCATATCGAAAAAACCGGACCGCCAGCGGGCTTCAAACTATAATACGCGCAGCCCGAGCAGATTTGACAGTCCACAGAATGAAAGCATACAATCTATCTTGCGCGAAAGCCACGAGGCCGGACAATAAAAGTATACCAGCAGTAATCCTCCAGGCGTATGCCGCCCAATTCCTCTCCAACTTCCATATGTTGGACCAGCGGGGCCGCAAGAAGGCGATCCGATCATGTCGATGGAAGATGTTTATCAGAAGCCGGGCCACCTTATTCGCCGCGCCCAGCAGATCGCCGTGTCGATCTTCCTCGAAGAATGCGCGCCCCTCGACATGACCCCCGTGCAATATGCGGCGCTGGTCGCGGTCCGTGACAATCCCGGCATCGATGCCACGCGGCTTTCTGCCCTCGTTGCGTTCGACCGCTCGACGCTGGGCAATGTGCTGGAGCGTATGGAGACCAAAGGCTTGATCGTCCGATCCGGCGACAAGCAGGATAAACGGGTCAAGATCCTGCACCTGTCGCCCAAGGGGGCGGCGGCCCTGAAGGAGGTCGAGCCTATGGCGCGGCGCGCTCAGGAGCGCATACTCGGCCCGCTGGTGCCGGAGGATCGCGAGATCTTCATGCGCATGCTGTCGCAGCTCGTCGAACTCAACAACGAGGCATCTCGCGCTCCGCTGAAACTTGCGGCCGCGCGCTCGTCGAACGCCGCCTGATCCTCGCGGCGGAGAACCCGCCGCCGAGCGCCTGAGCCGTGCATGCTCGCTGCAGCCGGCTCGAAGCATCATCGGTCAAGAACGGAGCCGGCATCAGCATGGTCATGATTTGACAGCTCCGAGATGCGGTGCATACTGATAATAAGTATGCGTTCTTATTACACTGGAGCCGTCGTCGGCCGCGATGCGACCAGGGCGCACGCGCCATCCGCCATGCGGGGCAGGCAGCGGACGCCTTTGAACGAAGACAACCCGTTTCAAGCAATCAAGAGCCGCTCAAGCGGCCCCAGCTGGAGGAAAACCTGGTGACCATCACAAGACGCAGCGCCATTCTGGGCCTCACTGCCGGCGCGTTGGCGCCCTCGCGCGCCTTCGCGCAGCGCAGGATCGTCAAGCTCATCGTCCCCGCAGCACCCGGCGGCGCGATCGACGTCATCGGCCGTCTCTACGCCCAGCGCATCGCCCCGGCGCTCGAGGAATCCTGGGTGATCGAGAACAAGGCCGGGGCCAGCAACACGCTGGGCGCCGCCGAGGTCGCCAGGGCAGCGCCTGACGGCACGACCTATCTAACGAATGCCGATATCCACATCATGGCCAGGCATGTCATGCGCAGCGTGTCTTATGACCCGCTGGCTGATTTCACGCCGATCTCGCGCTTCGCAAGCTCGCCGATCGTGCTGATCGGCTCGACGGCCAGGACACCCGAGACCATGCCGGCGCTGATCGCGAACATGAAGGCGGAGCCCGACAAATACACCTTCGCCAATTCGGCTTTGGGCAGCATGGGCCATCTCGCCACCGAGAGCTTCAAGCGCCGCACCGGCACGACGGCGGGCCTGGTCAATTACCGCGGGACCGCTCCGGCCATCACCGACGTGGTCGCCGGCCAGGTCTCCCTGATGGTAGCACCGCTCGGCTCTGCCCTTCCGTTTGTCGCGGACGGCAAGGTGCGCGCCTTCGCCATCATGGGCGCGCAGCGCAGCCCGCTCCTGCCGAACGTGCCGACGGCCGGCGAACTCGGTCTGCCGGATCTCAACTTCACGCTCTGGTACGGTCTTTGGGGGCCGAAGGGCTTGCCGGTCGAGACGGTCCAGCGCGTCAACGCGACGGTGCAGGCGGCATCCAGGGATCGCGAAATCGTCGACAAGCTGACCGCGCTCGGCGCCGAGCCCGTGACCGAGGATGCCGCGAGCTTCAAGGCCTTCATCGAGGCAGAACACCAGCGCGTCAACCGCGTGGTCGAAGAAGCCGGCATCAAGCCCGGCTGACCGGACCGGGCCCCGGCAGCAGACCTACCCTCACATCATCGCCATTTCATTTCCGGCGCGGCTCAGCGAGCCGCTTGCCCGGCGCCGCTGGCGAAACGAGCGGCGCCGCGCTTCTTTGATTTCTTCTAAACTATTGAATTTACGTAGATAATAGCGCCAGGCTGTAGTACCACACTCGCGGACCGGCTCCCGCTGACGCTCCGAAATGCGTCCGAGGCACCGACGGATCGCGAATGAGTATCGACCTTAAGGCATTGTTCGAGCGGCATGAGCGCGAGGTGGACCAATTCCTGCGCCGCCGGCTCGGCAATGCCACCGACGCCGCCGACATCTCGCAGGAAGCGTTCCTGCGCATAGCCGGGCTGAGGGACGGCCGGAGCATAGCCGATCCGCGGGGCTTCCTCTTCACGGTCGCCGCGAATCTCGCACGCGACCATCTGCGCCGGCTCATCCGGCACCGCAAGGTAGAGGTCGAGCCATCCGGACAGGATGCGGCCTGCGCGGCCGCGACGCCGGAAGAGGCGCTTCTCGTCCGGCAGCGCGACGATGTCCTGCGCCAGGCCATCGACAATCTGCCCGAGAAGACCCGCGCGGTCTTCCTGCTCTATCACGTCGAGAACCTGTCCTATCGCGAGATCGCCGGAAGGCTCGCGATCTCGCCGCGCACCGTCGAGTACCATTTGCGCGAGGCCCTCGCCCGCTGCCGCGACCATGCGCAGCGCTGCGGTGTGCTCTGAGGCCTGACGAAACCCACCGGGGAAATCGACCGGCACGTCGTCCTTCTCTATAGAAGCTGCGACTGGGTTGCGGCGGCGCACGCCGTCCGCATATGGACTGGCATGGACGAGAGCCGCGACCTCAACCGGGACGACGAACTGTTCGCCGAGGCGAACCGCTGGTTCTTCCGCATGCAGGCCGAGGACGTGACGGCGGCGGAGAGGGCGGCCTTGGCCAGCTGGCTCGCAGCCGATCCACGCCATGCCCGCGTCATGGGCGAGATCGAGACTCTGCTCGGCGCCCTGAAGGACCCGGCCAAGGCCTCCCATCGCGCGGCGCAGGCCGGGCAGGATTTGCGACCCTCCTCCGCTGGTGGCGAGAGGCGGACGGCGCGCTGGCTCGCCGCCGGCCTGGCCGCCGCGCTGGCGCTTTTCGCCTATGTCCAGGGGCCGGTGCTGCTGGCGCGCTGGAACGCCGACCTGCTGACGGTCGCGGGCGAGCGCGCCTCGCGGCGGCTCGCCGACGGCACCCAGGTCGAGCTCAGCAGCGATACGGCGCTCAAGGTCGAGATCTCCGAAACCCAGCGCCGGATCACACTGTTGCGCGGCGAGGCCTTCTTCGAGATCGCCAATGATCCCCGCCCGCTGCTGGTCCGGACCGAAGCGGGCGAGGTGCGCGATATCGGCACCGGCTTCAGCGTCGCCAAGACCGGCGCCGGGGTCCTCGTCACCGTCGAGAGCGGCATCGTCGATGTCGCGAGCCGGCATGGCGAGACCGCCCGCATCACGGCCGGCCAGCGCGTCGCTTTCGATTCGTCCGGCATCGCCCCCGTCTCGAAAGCCGATCTCGACGAGGCTCTCGCCTGGCGGCGCGGCCAGGTCGTCTTCCGTCAACAGCGCCTCGCCGATGTCGTGGCCATCCTGAACCGCCATCGCGCCGGCCGGATCGTGATCGTCAACCCGTGGATCCGCGATTTGCGCGTGTCCGGCGCCTTCGACATCGACCGCTCGGCCAGCGCGATCGAGGCGCTGGAGACGGTGCTCGGCGTGCGGGCCGTGCGCCTGTCGCCCTATCTGGTGATGCTGCGCTAGAGCCGGATCCGATCAATCTGATCAGCGCATGCTCTGGCGGCCCGAAATTATTTCGGCGGAAGCCCAGGGTTTCTCCGCGCCCCATCGTCCTGATCGATGACGCCCCAGCGCCGGTTGCCCGCGCCCCGGGCGCAGTGGGACGACGAGGGGTGGATCATGGTTGGACGGATTGCTGGTGCGCGGAGCAGGACCGGGCGCGGCGGGACGGTGCACAGGCTTGCCCGCGTGCTGCTGATCTCGACGATGATGGTTCCGCTCGCCGGACATTCCGTGCGCTCCCAGGCTCCCGCCGCGAATGCGGCCCGCTATGACTTCGCGATTCCGAGCCAATCGCTCGACGGCGCGCTCGCCGCCTTCTCGCGCATCTCCTCGCTCCAGGTGCTCAATCGCGGCTCCGTGACCAGGGCCGCCACCTCGCCGGGCGTGAGCGGTCGCTTCACCGCCGCGGAGGCGCTCTCACGCCTGCTCGCCGGGACCGGGCTGACGCCGCATTTCGCCAGCGCCAATACCGTGACCGTCACCGGCTCGGGCCCGGCCTCCTTCAGCGCGCTCGACAGCGCGATCACGCTCGACACGATCGAGGTGCAGGGGCCGACCTATGGCACGACCGGCTTCGTCGCGACGCGATCGACCGCCGGCACCAAGTCCAACACGCCGCTCGCCGAGGTGCCGGCCGCGATCAGCGTGATCACGCGCGACGAGCTCGACGCTCGCGGCGTGCAGGACCTGAATACCGCCATTGCCTATACGCCCGGCATCAAGGTCATCGACTATCCCGGCGGCCAGGGCGCGCCCAACATCTATATCCGCGGCTACCGCACCATCAATTTCCTCGGCCTCTATCAGGACGGGCTGCGCGCCGGCTTCAACAGCTACGACCAGAATGTCGAGACCTACGGGCTGGAGCGCATCGACGTCATCAAGGGCCCGGTCTCGGCGCTCTACGGCCAGGGCGCACCGGGCGGCATCGTCAACCTGCTGACCAAGCGGCCGCAATTCACCCGGATGAACGAGATCCAGCTCCAGGGCGGCACCGACCAGTGGCGCAGCGCCGCCTTCGACCTCACCGGCCCGATCGGCGACAGCGGCCAGTTCGCCTACCGGCTGACCGGCCTGCTGCGAAAGGCGGACACCCCGGTCGATTTTTCGCCCGACGACCGCATCTACATCGCGCCCGCCTTCACCTGGAAACCGAGCGACAACACCTCGCTGACCGTTCTCGCCAACCATCTCGATTTCAAGCGCGGCGGCTCCGAACAAAGCCTGCCGATCTCGGGAACGCTGCGCCTCAACCCGGTCGGCGGGCGCTTGCCGCGACACTTCTTCCTCGGCGAGCCGGGCTGGAACGAGGAGCACATCAAGAACACCTCGATCGGCTATATCTTCGATCACGCCTTCAACGAGAACCTGCGCGTCCAGTCGACGACGCGCTATATCAGCACCGAGTCCGACTACAAGACCACCGGCGCCACCCAAAGCGGCGCCCTGCTCAACAACCGTCTCTACCGGCGCAACGCCGCACTGCGCGAACAGGAATCGGAATCCTTCCTCACCGATAACCGGATCGAAGCCAAGTTCGATACCTGGGGCTTCCGCCATACGGTGCTGACCGGCTTCGACTATTCTGCCTATGAGCGGGACGAGCGCCGACGCAGCGGAAGCGCGGCGGTGCTCGACATTTTCAATCCTGTCTATGGCCGTCCGATTGTCCTGCCGGCGCAGCCCAATGTCTCGTCACTGACGAAGCTTGAACAGACCGGCGTCTATCTGCAGGACCAGATCAAGTTCCAGCGCTTCATCGTCACCCTCGGCGCGCGCCGCGACTGGGTCAAGAGCAAGGTCACGAACCGGATCGGCAACAACCAACCGACCTCCAATCTCGACATGGCCTGGTCGTATCGCGCCGGCCTCGGTTATGAGTTCGACAACGGCATCGTGCCCTATGTCAGCTACTCAACCTCGTTCAATCCGCAGGCTCTGCCGCGCTCGGACGGGCGGCCTTTCGATCCCGCCGAGGGTAAGCAACTCGAGGCTGGCATCAAATACCAGCCGCGTGACTTCAACGGTTACATCTCGGCGGCCGTCTTCGACATTGTTCAGACTAATGTTCCGACCCGCGATCCGGTCAACTCCGGCTTCTTCACCCAGGCCGGCGAAACGCGGTCGCGTGGTTTCGAGCTCGAAGGCAAGGTGAGCCTCGGTGGCGGCTTCGGCCTGATCGCCTCCTATGCCTATCTCGACGCGAAGGTGACGAAGGATACGCCGAACCCAGTGACCGGCGTCAGCCTCCAGGGCAACCGGCTCGAGCGCGTGCCGCGTCACAGCGCCTCCGCCTGGCTCGACTACGAAGTGCAGGAAGGCAGCTTCGCCGGGCTGCGGACCGGCATCGGCCTGCGCTATACCGGCGAGACGACCGACACGACCAATCTTGACCGTATCCCCGGCTATGCGCTGCTCGACGCTTCGCTCAGCTATGATTTCGCCAGGACGGCACCCAGCCTGAAGGGGCTGAAATTCACCGTCAGCGGCACCAACCTGCTGGACAAGCGCTATTACCAGACCGGTTTCTACCAGGGCACGGTCATCGAAGGCGCGAGGCGCACGGTGCTGGGTACCGTGTCCTATCGCTTCTGACGCGGCGGCACGGGATTGTCCAAGCAAGCGACAGGAGGGAGCGGCGGCTTCAACCGACGCGAACTCCTTGCGGCGGGCGCGCTCGTTCTGACCTGCGGCCCGCGCGCCCGGGCGGCATCGCTGCCGCCGCGCGTGGCGGCGCTCGGCTGGTCCTGCGCCCAGACCCTGCTCGCGCTCGGCCTCGTCCCGCTGGCCGTGCCCGAAATCGAGCGCTACGGCCGCCTGGTGGTCGAGCCGGCAATGCCGGCGCAGGTCAGCGAGGTCGGCCTGCGCTCCGAGCCCAATCTCGAATTGCTGCGCCAATTGGCGCCCGACCTCATCGTCATCGACCCTGGCCTGGCGAGCGCGCGCGGGCGGCTGGAGCAGATCGCGCCGGTCGATGTCTTCACGACACTGGCGCCCGGCCGCCGGCCGCTCACGGTCTCGCAAGAAGCGATGCGCCGCCTCGCCGCGCGCCTAGGCCTCGACGCTGCCTGCGAGACTTATCTCGCACGCTTCGAGACGAATCTGGCCGACTATGCCGCGCAGGCGGCGGGCTACCGAGGCGGCCCGCTCTACCTGATCCATGAAATGTTCAGAAACCGGGCGCTCGTCTTCGGCAGCACGGGTCTTTATCAGGACGTGCTCTATCGGTTCGGACTGCGCAATGCCTGGACTGGCCCCAGCGGTCTTTACGGCCATGTCGTCATCGGAATCGAGGAATTGGCCGATGTGCCGGAGGCGCGGCTGGTTCTGATCAACTCACGCGGCGCCGATTTCGCGCGCCTGCTGCGGACCCACCCTTTCCTCGGCAGCTTGCCCGCCATCCGGGCGTCGCGACTGACGGTCTTGCCGGACGTGCATTTCTCGGGTGGGATGCCCGCCGCCGAACGCTTCGCGCGGCTGCTTGCCGAGCGCCTGCCGAAAAGCGGTGACGGCCATGGCTGAGATCGCGCTGCCGGCCAGGGCCTCTTCCGGCAGGTTTCACCCGGCCTTTCTCGTCGCCCTGTTTCTTGCCGGTGCGGTCGCGCTCGCCTGGCGAAGCCTGTCCGCGCAATTGCCGCCTGCCGTCTGGCTCACCGCGCTGTTCGATCCCGACATCGACGTCCCGCGGCAGATGCTCGCGCATTACACCGTGTTCCCGCGCATGGCGGTGGCTCTGCTGGCCGGCGCCGCGCTCGGGCTGGCCGGACCGGTCTGCCAGCAGGTACTGCGCAACCCGCTGGCGGAGCCCACCACGCTCGGCGTCTCGGCCGGGGCCAATCTGGCGCTTGCCGCCGCGATGCTCTGGGCGCCGGCGCTCGTTGCCGCCGGGCGTGAGTGGCTCGCGCTGTTCGGCGGCTTCTCTGCTGCGCTTTGCGTGTTCGCGCTCGCCTGGTCGCGTGCGCTCTCACCGCTCGCGCTCGTCCTCGCCGGGCTGATCGTCAGCCTCTATTGCGGCGCGCTCGGGGGTGCGCTGGTCATTTTCAACCACGACTACCTGATCGGCCTGTTCATCTGGGGCGCCGGCTTCCTCAACCAGCAGGACTGGAGCGCCGCCTCGTTCCTGTGGCCGCGGCTCGCCGTCTCGTTCGTCCTGATCGCGGCAATGACGCGCCCGCTCACACTGCTGGGCTTCGACGACGAGACGGCGCGCAATCTCGGCCTTGGCCTCACCACGGCGCGTCTGGCGAGCCTGACCGTCGCGATCGCCCTTGCCGCCTCCGTGGTGAGCGCCGTCGGCGTGCTCGGCTTCGTCGGCCTCGCGGCACCGACGCTGGTCAGGCTGGCCGGTGCGAGGCGTTTCCGGGATCGGCTGATCTGGGCGCCGCTTTGCGGCGCGGCGCTGCTGTGGTTCACGGACCAGATCGTGCTGACCCTGCCTTCGGGTTATCGCGAGGTCCCGACCGGCGTCGCCACCGCCCTGCTCGGCGCGCCGATCCTGCTCCTGCTGCTCAACCGCCTGCGATCGGCCGCACCGCTGGGTCAGGACATGCAGACCCTCGCGGTCCGCAGCCGCCACCCGCGGCAGCTCCTGCTTGCCGGGCTCGCCGTCCTGGCGCTCGCGATCTGGATGGTTCTGGCACTGGGCCAGGGGCCCGAGGGCTGGCGCTGGAGCGGGCTCGGCGGGATTGTCGATCTCGCGCCATGGCGCTGGCCGCGCATGGCTGCGGCGCTCGCCGCCGGCGCTATGCTCGCTGTGGCCGGGGTGCTGACGCAGCGCATGACCGGCAACCCCATGGCGGCGCCGGAAGTGCTCGGCATCAGCTCGGGCGCGGCGATGGGCGTGATCGTCCTCGCCTTCTCCGTGCAGGCCGCAAGCCGCCTGATGCAGGTCGGCGCCGGTGCTGCGGGCGCCTTCACCGTGCTCGCCATGATCCTCCTGCTGGGCCGCCGCTCCGAATTCAGCCCCGACCGGTTCCTGCTCGCCGGAATCGCGACCAGCGCCGTCTTCGGCGCCGTCATCGCCGTCGCGATGGCCACCGGCGACCCGCGCATGGGCATGCTGCTGACCTGGCTCGCCGGCTCGACCTATCGCGTCGACGGTCGCGAGGCCCTGCTGCTCTGCGGTGTGGCCGCCATTCTGCTGGCAGCCACGCCCGTCCTCGCCCGCCCGCTCGCGATCCTGCCGCTCGGTCGCGCGAGCGCCCGCTCAGTCGGGCTTGCGGTCGCGGCAAGCCGGCTGGCCTTGATGCTGCACGCCGCGCTGCTGACCGCCGCGGCGACGCTCGTCGTCGGGCCGCTCAGCTTCGTCGGGCTGATGGCGCCGCATATGGCGCGGATGATGGGCATGCGCCGCCCCCTGCACCAGCTCGCGCTGGCCGGGCTGATCGGCGCCCTGCTGATGATGCTGGCCGATTGGGCCGGGCGCGTGGCGATCTTTCCCTTCCAGGTGCCGGCAGGCCTGCTCGCCACGCTGATCGGCGGCCCCTACCTGATGTGGCTGCTCAGGCAGCGATGATCCGGATCAGGCGCCCGCCACGGCCGGCTTGCCGTCGATCGGGAAGTGGCAGGCGAAAAGGTGATCGTCGGTACGCGGCGTCAGTGGCGGCTGCTGTTCGGCACAAAGTTTCGCCGCACGCGGGCACCGGGTGCGAAAGCCGCAGCCCGAAGGCGGGTTCGCCGGGCTCGGCACGTCCCCGGTCAGGACGATCCGTTTGCGCGCGCGCTCGCGCACCGGGTCGCCGATCGGCGCGGCCGAGAGCAGCGCCTCCGTATAGGGGTGGGCGGGCAAGCCGAAGAGGCGCGCTGTGGGCGCGATCTCGACGATTCTGCCGAGATACATCACGGCGATCCGGTGGGCGATATAGCGAACCACCGACAGGTTATGGGCGATGAACAGGTAGGAAATGCCCCTCTCGGCCTGCAGGTCCTGCAGGAGATTGAGGACGCCGGCCTGGATCGAGACGTCGAGCGCCGACACCGGCTCGTCGAGCACGATGAGAGCGGGATCGAGAACGAGCGCACGCGCGATCCCGATCCGCTGGCGCTGGCCGCCCGAGAACGCGAATGGATAGCGGCCGAGATGCTCGGGCAGCAATCCGACCCGCTCGATCGCCCGCCGCACGCGGGCATCGCGCTCGTCTCGCGTCAGCGCGAGCATCCGCAGCGGCTCCGAAACCAGCTCGCCCGCCGTCATGCGCGGATGAAGCGAGGCGTAAGGGTTCTGGAAGACGATCTGGAGATGGCGACGCATTTGCGTCATCTCCCGGCGCGGCAACGTGACGAGATCGCGCGCACCGAACCGGACCTGCCCGCCCGTGGGCTCGATCAGGCGGATGATCGCGCGCGCCAGGCTCGACTTGCCGCAGCCGGATTCGCCGACCAGCCCGAGCGTCTCGCCGCGCGCCACCTCGAAGCTGACATCCGAAACGGCCCGGACGGCGCCGACCTTTCGCTGCATGATCACGCCGCGCCTGATCGGGAATTCCACGGTGAGTTTCCGGACCGACAGCAAGGTCTCGCCGGGCAGGGCGGCTGCCATGTCGCCAGGTTCAGCCGGCATGATGCTCGGGCTCCGTAAGCCCCGTCATTTCGGCGGCGCGATGGCACATGGCCATGCTGGCTCCGAGCCGCTGCGGGCCGGGTGCGGTCGCAAGGCAGAGCGGGATTGCTGATGGGCAGCGGGGATGGAAGGCGCATCCGCTCGGCCGGGCCGCAGGGGACGGCGGCGCTCCCGGGATCGGAACCAGGCGCGCGAGCGGGCCGTCATGGCTCGGCATCGCCCGCATCAGGCCGATCGTATAGGGATGGCGCGGGCGCGCGAAAATCTCCCGCACCGGGCCGCGTTCGACGATCTCTCCGGCATACATGATGGCGACATCGTCGGCGAGGCCGGCGACGAGGCCGAGATCATGCGTGATCAGCACGAGGGCGAGATTGCGCTCCCGCCGCAGCCGGTCGAGCAGCTCGACGATCTGCGCCTGGATCGTCACATCGAGCGCGGTCGTCGGTTCGTCGGCGATGAGCAGGTCCGGATCGTTGGCAATCGCGATCGCGATCATGACCCTCTGGCGCATGCCCCCTGAGAATTCGTGAGGATACTGGTCGAAGCGCTGCTCCGGATCGGCGATCGCGACCTGCCTCAACAGGTCGATGGCGCGGCTGCGCAGACCGGATGCCGCCAAGGCGCGGTCGTGGATCCGGATCGCCTCAACCAGTTGCGCGCCGACGGTCATGACCGGGTCCAGCGCCGTCATCGGATCCTGGAAGATCATGCCGATCCTCTTGCCCCGGATGCGTTGCATGGCACGCTCGGGGAGCCCGAGCAGTTCCTGACCGTCGAGCCGAACCGAGCCCCTGACTTGCGCCCGCTTCGGCAGGAGACCGAGCACCGAGAGCATCGACAGGCTCTTGCCGGAGCCCGACTCGCCGACCAGGCCGAGCACCTCGCCGCGATCGAGATCGAGATCGATATGCTTCACCAACGGCAGCTCGCGCCCGCCGACGCGGATCGCCATCGAGAGCCCGCCGATCTCGAGCAGCTTGGCCGCGTGCGTCATTGCGAGCCCGTCCTCGGATCGAGCAGGTCGCGGATGCCGTCCCCGACGAAGCTGAAGGAGAGCGACAGCGAGAAGATCGCCAGCCCCGGAGCGGCCGCCACCCACCAGTTGTAGAAATTCGATGCCCCTTCGGCGATCATCTGCCCCCATTCCGGGGTCGGTGGACGGGCGCCGAGGCCAATGAAGCTCAAGCCGGCGAGAAGCAGGATGACCTGGCCGAGATCGACGGTCGCGTTGACGAGGATCGGGCTCCAGCACAACGGAACGACGTGCTTCGTGAGGATGCGCGATTGCGACGCGCCGCCGGCGACGGCCGCCTCGACATGGTCGAGCGAGCGCACGGTGAGGACCTGCCCGCGCATCAGCCGGGCATAGACCGGCCACCAGACGATCACCATCGCCAGGCCGGCATTGAACAGTCCGGGGCCGAGCGATGCCGCGATGCCCATGGCGAGCAGCATCGGCGGGAAGGACAAGGTGATGTCGGCCAGCCGCATGATCAGGCTGTCGAGCCAGCCGCCGAGAAAGCCGGCCAGTGCCCCCAGCGTGCAGCCGATCGCAACCGCTGCCGTCAGAACGAAAACCGCGACGGGCAGCGAGAAGCGGGCGCCGTAGAGGGTGCGGATCAGCACGTCGCGCCCCAGCGCATCGGTTCCGAACCAGTGCGCCAGGCTCGGCGGCTGCAGGCGGCGGCCGGCGAGCGCGATGGGGTCATAGGGCGCCCATGCGTCGATCGTCGCCGCGACCAGGATCCAGAGCAGGATGACGAGCAGCGCGGCCAGGACGGAAAGGCTCAGCCAGGCCGGCAACAGCCGCCGCGCCTCGGGGCGCGCCGCGTCCCGCGCGAGGCTGGGCGCTTCGGCCTTCATCGACCGTCCCTGCCGACACGGGGATCCGCCAGGACATAGGCTATATCGGTGATCAGGTTGGCGAGCAGGAAGGCGGCGCCACCGACGATCGTGACGCCGATCACCGCCGGATAGTCGAGGGTCCGCGCCGCATCGACGGCGTAGGAGCCGATTCCGGGCCAGGCGAAGATGGTCTCGGTCAGCACCGCGCCGGTGATCAGATAGGCGAATGTGAAGCCGAGGATCGTCAATGTCGGGATCAGCGCATTGCGCAGCGCGTGATTGATCAGGACCCGCCATTCGCCGGCGCCGCGCGCCCGCGCGGCGAGCACGAAATCCTGCGACAGGACATCGATCATGCTCGCCCGCACGAGCCGCGCCACCACGCCGACCACTGTCCAGCCCAGGATCAAGGCCGGCAGGACGAGATGGGCGAGCGCCTCCCGGACCAGCGCCCAGTTGCCGGCCAGCAGTGCATCGACCGTGTAGAAGCCGGTCACGAAGGCCGGCGCGGTCGTACGCGTGTCGAGGCGGCCGGGGCCCGGCAGCCAGCCGAGCTGGACGGAGAACAGGAAGAGCGCCATCAGGCCGAGCCAGAACATCGGCACCGAGGAGCCGGTCAGGGCAAACAGCCGGATCGCGGAATCGGCGGCCGTGTCGCGGTGGCGCGCCGACAGGACGCCGAGCGCGACGCCGACCACGCCGCCGACGAGGATCGCGGCGAAGACGAGCTCGAGCGTCGCGGGCAGCCTTTGGGCGAGATCGCTCGCGACCGGCTGGCGCGTGCGCAGCGAGGTGCCCATGTCCCCTTTGAGGAGATTGCCGAGATAGACCGCGTAGCGCATGTGCAGCGGCTGGTCCAAGCCCCAGCGCTCGCGCGCCGCGGCGACGACGACCGGGTTGCTCATCTGGCGCTCGCCGATCAGGGCGACGAGCGGATCGCCCTTGGTGAACTGGGTCAGGAAGAACGCGACGGTCACGACGCCGAGCAGGAGCAGCGGCATCGCGACCAGGCGTCGTATGATCGTCCTCAGCACCCCGTCAGTCGCGGCTGAGCTTGTCGAGCGCGAGATTGCAGCAAGCGCTGTAGCGCACGCCGTTCACGCCTTTCCGGGCGGCCAGGATCAGATCGGGGCTGACCACCGGGATGATCACCTTGTCCGCGATCATCTCGAGCGCGATCTCGCGATAGACCGCCCCGCTCTGCTCGGCCGAGGAGGACAGCGCCTTCTTCAGAAGCTCACCCTCCTTCTCGTTGATCACGCCCTGAACCTTGGTCGCGCCGGAGCGCTTCGCCCAGGAGCTCGTGCTCATCATCGAGAAGAACTGCACATATTGGGCCGAGCCGTAATAGTCGGGCGCGTAATAGGAGGCGGTCAGCGGAATGCCGTCGCCTGCCAGTTGCTCGCGCCAGACCGCGAAGGTGATCGGGGATAGTTCCAGCTTGATGCCGACGCGGACGAGATCCTGCTGCAGCTTCTGCATCATCAGCGAGAGATCGACGCCATAGGCGTTGACCGCGGGATACTTGGCCTCGAGCGTGAAGCCGTTGGGCTGCCCCGCCTCAGTCAGTTTCGCCTTGGCCAAGGCGAGGTCCTGCTTGGGCGCCGGGAGATTGTCGGTGCCCGGGAAACCGTTGGGGATCGCGACCGGCTGCAGCTTGCCCTTGCCGCCGACGGTGAACTCGACCAGGCCGTCATAGTCGATCGCCGCCGCGATCGCCTCGCGGATCGGCTTGCTCATCGCAACCGTGTTGGCCTTGGCGCCGGGGCCGAGCGCGACATAGATGAAATTGAAGCTCGGCACGCTCGACAGGACGACATTGGGATCCTTCGCCGACCCGGCCGTGTCGGCGTCGACCTGCATCGCGACATCGGCCGCGCCCGATTGCAGCATCTGCATCTGGGCGACCGAGTCCGCTGCCTGCTTGATGATGATGTCCTGGATCTTGGGCTTTGGACCCCAGTATTTCTCGTTGGCGACGACCCTCAGCTGATCGCCGTTGCGATAGACCGAAAGCTTGTAGGGGCCGCTGCCAGCGGAATTGGCGAAGAACCAGCTGTCCGACTGGTCGGCCGTATTGGCGTTCGCCGCGCTCGTCGCCCCATTGGCCTCGGCGAGCTTGCGGTTGACGATTCCCGCATAGGGCGCAGCCAGCATGTTGAGGAACTCGGAATTCGACGCCGCCGTGCGCAGCACGACCGTCTTGTCGTCGGGCGTCTCGACGGAGGCGAGCGCCTCCATCAGGAAGGAGGAGTCGGACTTGATGTTCTTCAGGCGCGTCAGTGACCAGGCGACGTCGGCCGCGGTGACCGGCGTGTCATCGGCGAACACGGCATTAGGCGCCAGCTTGAAGGTGAACGCGGTCTGCTCCGGATTGGCCGACCAGGAGGCCGCCAGCTTCGGCGCCAGGGTCTTGTTGTCTTCGCCGAGCGTCACCAGCGTCTCATAGGTGGCGGAGAGATAGATCTGGCAGGTGTCGCAGAACGCGCGTGCCGGATCGAGCGAGGTGATGTCCATGTTGCGGGCGATCACGAGCGGCTTGCCGTCCGCGACAGCCGTCGAGACGGCAGGGCCGAGAACGGAAAAGGCCAGGAGAAATCCGGCCAGTCTCGCAGACGAAGCGTAGCGCATGCATCCCTCCCCTCTTTTATGAAATACGATATATCCGAGACCAGTTTGATTACCTTGTCAACGTGAGCGCGGTGCCTGATCGAGCGGGAATTCCGCGCGCTTCAGATCGCTCCGGCCTGACTGCCGTCACACCTGTCGACGTCAGGTTGCAACCCTGGTCACAAGCGGCATATTGCGAAACCAGCGCTACCATTATATGATATATCGATATTCGGAGGAAGCGATGACGAAGCTTGCGAACTCGTTCGATACGGCGCTGCGAGCGCGCGCGAGCCGCGTCGTGCCCGGCGGCATGTGGGGCCACCAACATGCCGCGAAGCTGCCGGAAGGCTATCCCCAGTTCTTTTCCCGCGCCGATGGCTGCCGCGTCTGGGATGCCGACGGCCGCCCCTATCTCGATTTCATGTGCAGCTGGGGGCCGAACATGCTCGGTCACCACCATCCCGAGGTCGAGGAGGCGGCCCAGCGCCAGGCCCGTCTCGGCGACTGCATGAACGGGCCGTCCGAGGCCATGGTCGAGCTCGCAGAGCTTTTGGTCGACACAGTCGCCCATGCCGACTGGGCTCAATTCCAGAAGAACGGAAGCGACGCCACCACGACCTGCGTGACCATCGCGCGGGCGGCGACCGGACGGCGCAAGCTGCTGGCGGCGCGCGGCGCCTATCATGGCGCGGTGCCGTGGTGCTCGCCGTCGCTGATCGGCGTCACCGCGGAGGACCGGGCGCATATCCTGCCCTACGACTACAACGACCCGGAAAGCCTTCGCGCCGCGGCCGAGGAGGCCGGCGACGACCTCGCGGGTATCATCGTCTCCGCCTTCCGGCACGATCTCGGGCGCGACCAGGAGCTCCCGACGGCTGCCTTCGCGCAGGCTGCCCGCGAAATCTGCGACGCCAAGGGCGCGGCGCTGATCATGGACGAGGTCAGGGCCGGATTCAGACTCAACCTCGCCGGCAGCTGGGAGCATCTCGGTGTCCGGCCCGATCTCGCAGCCTGGAGCAAGGCGATCGCCAACGGCTATCCGCTCGCCGCCGTCACCGGCCGCGAATGGCTGCGCAAACCCGCGTCGCAGGTCTTCGTGACGGGCTCGTTCTGGTGCGGTGCCGTGCCGATGGCGGCCGGCGTCGCGACGCTGACCGTGCTGCGCCGGGACGGTGTCGTCGAGCATCTGGCCGCCATGGGACAAGCGCTGCGCGACGGCCTTGCCGAGCTGGCGCAACGCCATGGCCTCGGCCTGCGCCAGACCGGTCCGGTGCAGATGCCGATGATCCTGTTCGAGGACGACACGGATTTCCGCAAGGGCGAGCTGTTCTGCCGGAGCGCTCTGGCCGAGGGCGTCTATTTCCACCCGCGCCACAACATGTTCCTCTGTGCCGCCCATGGCGAGGCCGAGATTGCGGAAGCCCTCGCTGCCGCCGATATCGGGCTCGCCGCGGTGGCGGAACACACCCGCGTGGCGGCCTGACCGGAAAGCCCGACCGGATGCAGCGCATCACCGGCAGGAGCCGCATCCTCTTCATCCTCGGCGACCCGGTCGCGCATATCGTCGGATCGGCCCTGCTCAACGAGCATTTCGCGGCGCGCGGCATCGATGCCGCAGTCTCGCCGCTCCATATCGCGCCGGAGGATCTCGCCACCACCATCGCGACCCTGCGCAGATTGCAGAACGTCGCGGGCTTCGGCGTGACCATTCCGCACAAGATCCGCGTCATCGACTTGCTGGATGAGGTCGGCAGGCGCGGCAGGCAAGTCGGCGCGGTCAATTTCGTTCGCCGCAGAGGCGATGGCACGCTGTTCGGCGACAATGTCGACGGCCTCGGTTTCGTCGGCGGCCTCGCCAAGGCGGGTGTGGAGCTTCGCGGCAAGCGTGTTCTGCAGGCCGGAGCCGGCGGCGCGGGGCGCGCCATCGCCTTCGCCCTGGCCGAGGCCGGTGTCGCGCATCTGCAGATTGCGAACCGTTCGCACGCCCGCGCCGTCGATCTCGCCGCGGCCGTGGCAACGGCCTATCCCGCTTGCCGTGCGAAGGCGGGGCCTGCCGATCCCGCCGGCTTCGACATCGCGGTCAATACCACCTCGCTCGGGATGAAGCCCGGCGACGCAGACCCGATGGATCTGGCCGGGCTCGCGCCGTCCTGCGTCGCCGCTGAAGTCGTCATGACACCGGAGATGACGCCGTTCCTCACCGCCGCGTCGGCACGCGGCTGCCGCATCGTCCTCGGTAAAGAAATGCTGCTCGCCCAGATGCAGGCGGCGAGCGACCTCGTCGGCCTCTGACGGCATCGCGCCATCGCAAGCGCCGGGACACTGAGGGGCGGCAGTCTGCCACCCCTCGTGCTAGTCCTCGAACCCGGAGAACGGCGCGGCATCCAGGAAGCGGCGGAGCACGTTGCCGGTCAGGCGGCTGACGGAATTGTCGTAGCCGTTGCAGGACAATGCGCAGGCCCAGGCGATCGAGCCCGTCGAGAACACGCCGCCCCCCGCCGCCGTCGGGAAGAAGGTGAGGTCGGCCCGCACCAGCGCATTCTGGTCGCCCATCGTGCCGCGATGCAGCGTGCGCAGCTCCTCCAGCGTCGGCACGCCGCCATAGTCGAGCTTGTCGGCCGTCGCCAGGCGCAGCAGATGCGGCGGCGAGCCCAGCGTCGGCTCGACGCGGTCAACCTCGAGCCCGGCCGCACCGCCGCCGCGCAGGCCGAAATCGCCGAGCGGCTCGTCGAGATCGATCCCGTCGACGAGCCAGGCGACGCGCGGATCGCGCGCCTCGTCGAGCCATTCGTAAGGATAGGAGCGGGTGAAGACCTGCGCATCGAAGCCGACGCCGACGAGGCGCTGCGGCGGGCGGCCATGCGTCCGCCAGAGGCCGGAGGGCTCGCCGGTGAAGGACAGGCCGTTCTCACCGGCCTCGCCCTCCCAGGTGCGCAGGCCGTTCATGCCGCGCCGAATCTCCATTTCATGCGGCCGGCTCGGATGCCAGGCGATGCGCCAGTAGAAGCCGTTGCCGCCGAGATACATGTGTCGCCCGCCGCCGCGCTGATAGGCGTCGAAGGCCTCGATCATGTTGCGGCTGAAATACTCGGGATGCGAGCCGTTGATGACGCAGGCATAGCTCTTGAGCAGCTGCGCGCCGTGCCGGTCGATGTCGCAATCGGTGATGACGTCGTAGTCGAAGCCGTGATGCTCCAGCCAGTCGATGATATGGGTGTCGTTGACATAGTTGAAGGTGTTGCCGAGCGGGCGCATGTTCAGGATCGGCCGCTTGGCGGTGGAATAGCACCAGCCGCTGCCGTCGCTATGGGTGTCGTAGGTCGACAGGCCCAGCTCGCGATGCTCCTGCAGGTAGACGTCGTCCCGCGACAGCGCGATCACGCCCTCGAGCATTGCCTCGGCATGGACCTGATCGAGCCTGAGCGCGCTGTTGGCATAGGCCTGGAACGTCGCCGTGCTGGCGACGAGCGCAAGCCGGGACTTCGCCTGGCCGAGCGGCGCGCGCACGAAGAACGAGACATAGCTTTCGACGGGGTCGTCGCTGCCCTCGCGGGCGGTCAGGCGCAGCGCATAGAAGCCGCTGCGCCATTCGCCGGGAACCGTCATCGTCAGGTCCGGCGCCCAGCCGCAATCGGCCATGTCGTCGCTGTGGAAATGGATCGCGCCATAGAGCTCCGGCCGCTCGGTCCATTGCACCACCGAGCCATCCCAGTTGGCTCCGCTCACCGCACGCATGGGCATCTGGCGAAGCCGCGCGTCGAGCCGGTTGGTCGAGACGTCGCGGGCGATCTCGCCCGCCATGTCGAGCGAGAAATCCCAGGCGCCGGTCAGATCGGGATCGGATGGCGAAGGCGCGGTCGCCTCGCAGGCGCGGCGCAGGGCCTCCTCCGCTAGCACCGCGCCATAGAGCCGCGGCCGGTCGATCTTGCCGTCATAATGTCCGCCGGTCCGGGGATCCGGGCCGGGTCCGTTCGCATGGGCGGCGAAGACGAGCGCGGCGTCAGTCGGCCAGGCGAGGCCGGCCGGTCCCGCAAGGCTGAACGCGCCGCTGGTGTCGCGGCCAGCCTGCGGGTCGAGGCTGCGCTGGACCAGGGTCAGCGCGCCGGTCGCGCCGTCATAGCTAGCGGCGATGAAGACCCATTCGCGCTCGATCAGCGGACGGGTCGCGCGCAAGGTCGTTCCCGTGGCCCCGGCGACCTCGAAGACCAGATGGCCCGCATCGAGGCCGAGCCGCCAGCCTTGCCGCAGATCATCGCGCCAGCGCGACAGGATCGTCTGCGGGCCGGCGAGCGGCGCCGTCGGATAGAGGAAGCAGCCGGTCGAAAAGCTCGGCGTCGACAGGATCGGCGCGTCGGGAACGATCGCGGCGGAGCCCGCATGGATCGGTTGGTCGCGCAGCGCGACCGGCCCGTCGATCGGCGCGCCCGGGCTGGTGAGCTGGACGCCCGGGCCGGCAGGGTCGGGATCGCCGCAGCGAACGCGCACGATTCTGGCTTCGGCCTGCGGCAGCGTCGGGCTCGACAGATGGAAGGCGATCGTCTCGCCCGGCGAGACGACGAGCGGCCACGCATAGCCGAGTACGGAAGTCGTATCTTTCATGATGCAGGGGTTCCATCGTCGAGCCGCTGTCCGGTCAGCGCTTCCCAGCGCATGACGAATACGGCCCACTCGGCTTCGGCGAGGCTGGTGAAGATCCGGTTCGGGAAGGTTTCGACCGGAGCGCCACGGCGACCCGGGAGGCGCCCGAGCATCCAGCGGCGGTTCGGCTCCAGCACGATCAGGACATGGCGCTTTCCGACACCGGTCCAGCGCATGCGGTGCAGCAGCTTGCGCAGGTCGTCGCTATGGGGCCCGCGCGGGCTGGCGCGCATCTCCTCGACGAGATCCTGCCGTGTCGGATCGATCGGCCAATGGGCCGCCTCGGCATAGTTCACCAGCATCCAGGACACCTCGGCGAAACGCCCGGCGCGACCCCGAGGCCGCGCCGGCAGGACTGCAAAGACGCACTCATTTCGTCAGCCAGGTCATTTCGTCAGCCACGTGACCCAGCGCTCGCGCAGCGCATTGCGGTTCGCGGCGACCCATTCGTAGTCGGCGATGACGAGCTTCGACCAGTTGTCGGGCCAGGAGGCGCGGAAGCGGCGTTCCTCGACCGGGACGAGGTTCGGGGCCTCGCGATTGTTGGAATCGAAGGAGACCTTCTCGCTGAAGCCGAGATGCTCCTTGGCGTTCTGGACGAAGAAATCCAGGAACTTGACGCCGTTTGCCGTATTGGGGCCGCCCTTCAGCACCGCCCAGTTGCCGACATCGCGGATCGCCTGGTTCCAGGTGAAGTCGAATTCGCCGCTCTTGGCGAGCGGGACCGAGCGGCTGGAATAGACCATCATCATCACCGCGTCGCCGCCGCGCATGATCTGCATGGCGTTGTCGCCGCTCTTCCACCAGGCGGCGACATGCGGCTTCAGCGCGTCGAGCTTCTTGTAGGCGCGGTCGACATCCATCGGGAACGCCTTGTCGGGCGCGACCCCGTCGGCCAAGAGCGCGGCGAGCGGGACCCACCATTCCCGGTCGCCGGTATCGGGCAGCGAGCGCGGCCCCGGGAAGCGCTGCACGTCGAAGAAATCGGTCCAGGATTGCGGCCCGCCATTGGGGAAGGCCTTCTTGCTCCAGGTCAGCGCCATGCCGCCGGCAGTACGGATGATGCCCTGCGGAAAGCAGCCGTTCGGCAGTCCGTTGGCGACGATGCCCGGCATGCCGGCGCAGTCGAGCGGCTGGATCAGGTCGGCATGCTGGATCAGGTCCGGCGGCGTCGCCGTCACCACGTCGAACGGCACGTTGCCGCTGCGCTGGCCGGCGCGGGCGCGGGCCCATTGGTCGGGGAGCTCGATCGGCACGGAACGGACCCTGATGCCCGCCTCGGTCTCGAAACGCTTGTAGAAATGCTCCTGCAGGCTGCGTTCCATCAGGCCGCCGGTGGTCGCGATGATGACCTCCTTGGACTGGGCGATGGCGGGCCGGCCGATGGCAAGGCTCGCCGTGCCGAGCGCGCCTCCGAGAAAATGGCGGCGTGTCGTCTGAAGGCGTCGTCCTTTGTGATCCTGGCTCATTGCGAGACTCCCCTTTTTTGCCTTCCGGAATGGATCCTGGTCACGGCGAGATACGGGCGTTGCGACGGTCCGTGCGACTCTTGACGAAATGGCTCCCGATCAGCGCGAGCGCGGTCAGCAGCGTCAGCATGGTCGCGACCGCGGCGAGCGTCGGCGAGATGTTGTAGTCGATGTCCTCGAACATCTTCCGCGGCAGCGTCTTGCGGTCGAGGTTCGAGATGAAGAACGAGACCACCGCCTCGTCGAAGGAAATGATGAAGGCGAACAAGGCCGCCGAGATCACGCCGGGCGCGATCAGCGGCAAGGTGACATGGCGGAAGGTTTGCAGCGGACCTGCGCCGCAGGAGAGCGCCGCGCGTTCGAGATCGGCGTCGAAGCGATAGAGCGCCGCAAGCACGGTGAACACCACGAAGGGCAGCGCCAGGATCGTATGCGCCATGGCGAAGCCGAGCAGCGTGCCGGTCAGCCGCAACTGCTCGAAGACCAGGAACATCGCGACCGCGAGCGCGATATGCGGAACGATCACCGGCCCGATCACCAGGAGCTCGATCAGCCCCTTCCCCGGCAGCCGCCCGCGCACCAGGGCGAGCGCGAGCATGGTGCCGATCACGGTCGCGCAGATGGTGGCGATCACGCCCGCCTCGAGGCTGAAGAGCGTCGCGTTGATCCAGTCCTGATCGGCGAAATACTCGCTGTACCAGCGCAGCGAGAAGCCGCTCGGCGGAAACCGCATATAGCGCTCGGGACCGACCGACATCGGCACGATCACCAGCGTCGGCAGCAGCAGGAAGATGGTGACCGCATAGGCGGCCGCGCCCAGCGCGGCCTGGCCCGCGCGCCGGTCCGGCCGACCTCTTTGCCCGCCGGCGCTCATGCTGCCCCCACGAAGCGGTCGAGCCGGACGACGCGGCGGAAGAGGATCGCGATCAGCAGGACGAAGGCGAGCATGACGCCAACGAGCGCGCCGGCGAAGGACCAGTCCAGCATCTCGCGGACCTGCTGCGAGACCAGCGTGGCGATCATCATCTGCTGGGGGCCGCCGATCAGGGCCGGCGTCACGAAGAAGCCGAAGCCGAGCAGGAAGACCATGAGGCAGCCGGAACTCACCCCCGGCAGCGAGAGCGGGAAGATCACCTCCCGGAACGTTGCCCAGTCGGAGGCGCCGAGCATCTGCGCCGCACGGCCGTAATCGTCCGGGATGCCGCGCAGCGCCGAATAGATCGGCAGCACCATGAAGGGCAGCAGCACATGGCTCATTGCGAAGACCACGGCCGCTTCGGTGTAGAGCAGCTTGAGCGGCTCGCCGATCACGCCGCTCGACATCAGGAGCTGGTTGATGACGCCGTTCTTCTGCAGCAGCACCATCCAGGCATAGGTGCGCACCAGGACCGAGGTCCATAGCGGCAGCAGGACGGAGGCCACCAGGATCGCGAGCTTGACGCCTCCGGCTCGCGACATCGCCCAGGCCAGCGGCCAGGCGAGGAGGAGCGTCAGCAGCGTGACCAGGGCCGCGATCCGCAATGTCCTGAGCATCACGCGGACATAGACGGGCTCGCCCAGCGCCCGCTCGTAATGGGCGAGCGTCGGCGCCGGCAGGAAAAGGCTCTCGTGGAGGAGCGAGCCGAGCGGGAGCAGAAAGGTGACGAGGGCCAGCAGCAGGAAGGGGCTTGCCAGCAGCAGGCTCGCCGCCGGGCTGTAGTGACGGCCGCCAAGAACCCAGCTGCTCGGGCGCCGGCTCAAGACGCATCCCCGAAGGCGCGCGCGTCCTCGGCGCGCCAGCGCAGGCCGACCCGCTCGCCCAGCGCCGGTGCGGCTCGTTCGCCGCCGGCGGGCAGCCGCACGCGGAACGGCAGGCCGTTCGGCCCCTCGAGGATCAGCGTGGTCGCATTGCCGGCATAGATCGCCTCGTTCACGCGCGCCGTCAGGGCCGCGCCCTCCGCCGCGACGACGGCAAGCCGCTCCGGCCGGACCGCGAGCCTCACGCGGCCGCCGGCAGCGACCGGATCGACCGCCGTGGCCTCGACCACGGCGCCGCCATCGAGCATGACCGTGACGGGCCTCCCCGACGAGCCGGCATCGCGCACCGTGCCGGCGCAGAAATTGGTCTCGCCGATGAAGCCGGCGACGAAGGGGGTATGCGGCGTCTCGTAGAGATCCTGCGGCGAGCCGACCTGCTGGAGCTTGCCTTGGTCGAGCACCGCGACACGGTCGGCCATCGTCAGGGCCTCGGTCTGGTCATGGGTGACGAAGACGACGGTGACGCCGATCTCGCGCTGGAGATGCTTGGTCTCGATCTGCATCTCTTCGCGCAGATTCTTATCCAGCGCGGAGAGCGGCTCGTCCATCAGCAGGACGCGCGGCTTGTAGACGATCGCCCGGGCGATCGCGACGCGCTGCTGCTGGCCGCCGGAGAGCTGCGAGGGCTTGCGGTCGCCATAGGCGTCGAGCCGGACGGTCGCGAGAGCGGTGCGCGCCCTGTCCTCGCGCTCGGCCCGGCCGACGCCGCGCATCTTGAGCGGGAAGGCGATGTTCTCCAGCACCGACATATGCGGAAACAGCGTGTATTTCTGGAAGACCATGCCGAGGTTGCGCTTGTTCGGCGGCACCCAGGTGACGTCCTCGCCACCGACCAGGATGCTGCCGGCGTCGGGATACTCGAAGCCGGCGATCGCCATCAGGATCGTCGTCTTGCCGGAGCCGGACGGCCCGAGCAGCGCCAGGAATTCGCCGGGCCGGACATCCAGCGACACGCCATCGACCGCGGCGACGGAACCGAACCGCTTGACGATATCTCTCAGCTCGATGCCGACAGAACGGCTGGTCGCTTCAGTCGATTGCAGCATTATCCCCTCTTATTTTCCGACATAATATTTGATATATCCTTCGTGGCAAGCTTGATCTGGCGTTGCGGGCTGTCATGACCTCAGCCGGCTTGCCTTGGTGTGCGCGGATCGCAGGCCGAGGTTCTGATGCACGGAAATATCATGTACACCCGCATTGAATGGGTAGTTCGAGCGTGGGGCAAGACGTGGCGATGACGGAAGACGCGGCGGCCGATCGATCGGGTACGATGGCGCCGGTGGCGCGCGACAGCCTGACCAGGATTGTCTACAACAACCTGCGCCTCGCCTTGATGGAGGGCCGCTTCTGGCCCGGCCATCGCTTCAAGATCCGCGAGCTCGCGGCCTCGATGCGGGTGTCGGAGACCCCGATCCGCGAGGCGCTGATGCAGCTCGTCCGCGCCCGGGCGCTGGAGCTGCTCGATGGGCGCTCGATCATCGTCGCCCATATGTCGCTCGCGCAATATCTCGAGCTGCGCACGATCCGGCTGTTCCTCGAGGGCACGGCCGCCGAGAGCGCCACGGCGCGGATCACCGACGAGGGCATCGCGCAGATGGCGGCGCTTCATGACGAGCTGGTCTCAGCCGAGGCCGAGAAGCGCTGGTCCGATGCGGTTCGCGCCAACTGGCGCTTCCACCATCGGCTTTACGAAGCGGCGGAGATGCCGGAACTGCTGGCGATCCTCGACGACATCTGGATGCGCAACGGCCCGCTGCTGAACTACCATTACCCGCATGCGCCGCCGACCTATCCCGGCCCGCACGAGCATCTGCGCGTGCTCGAGAACCTGCGCCGCCGCGATGCGGCCGGCGTGCGGGACGCGATCCAGACCGATATGCGCCAGGGCGGCGTCAACCTCGTCAAGCTGCTCGAGGCAGGCGGCGATACCCGCAACCTGTCGCGTGGGCAGGGCGCCTCCCCGTCAGCCTGACGCGGCCATCCGCGCCCTGCGGTAGGCCGAGACGATCGCGTCTGCGGTCAGGCCGTAGCGCTCGAAAAGGTAGGGCGTCGTTCCGCCTTCCGCGAAGACGTCGCGCACGCCGACCCGCGCGAAGCCGCAGCGGATCCCAGCTTCCATGAGCAGCTCCGCGACCGCGCTGCCGAGCCCGCCGATGATCGAGTGGTTCTCCGCCGTGATGACGGCGCGGGCCGACCGGGCCAGGGCCGCGATCTCGGGGTCGATCGGCTTCAGCGTCGGCACGTCGGCGACACCGACATGGATCCCCTCGGCCGCCAGGCGCTCGGCCGCCAGCATGGCCTGCTCGACCATCATGCCGCAGGCGAGCAGCAACCCCTCGCCGGGCGGGCGCAGGATGCGCACGCGCCCGATCGGCATTGCCTCCTCGCTGACGGCAGGCACATGCTCGGTCCCGTCGGCGCGCTTGAGGCGCAGATAGACCGGCCCGTCATGGGCGGCCGCCGCGCGAACCGCGGCCGGCACCTCGCCCGGCCCGCTCGGCTCGATCACCGTCATGTTCGGCAGGGCCCGCATCAGCGCGATATCGTCGGTCGCCTGGTGCGAAACGCCAAGCAGCGTGGTCAATCCCGGGATCACGCCGACGATCTTCACATTCGCCTTCGGATAGGCGACCTGCATCGCGATCTGATCATAGCAGCGACGGGTCGCGAAGACGCAGAAGGAATGCACGAAGGGGATCTCGCCGCTGCGCGCCATGCCGCCGGCGATGCCGATCATGTTTGCTTCCGCGATGCCGACCTGAAGGAAGCGCTCGGGCAGCGCGTCCCGGAACAGATCCGTCTCCGTCGGCAATGTCAGGTCCGCGGTGAGGCAGACGATGCGCGGGTCCGCCTTGGCCAGCGCCAACAGCGTCTCGCCATAGTATTTGCGCACGGGCGCCGCCGCGGCGCCGCGCTGGTTGAAATCCTGGACGGTGAGCGTCTCGGCAGGTTTCGAGGTCATGGCTCGCCTCCCGGATGGGCCAGGCTTGCAAGCGCCATCGCGGCGACGTCCGGCGGCAGCTTGAGGTTATGGGCGAGAATGCCTTCCAGCGCCGGCACGCCCTTGCCCGGCAAGGTCCGAACGACGAGGCATGTCGGCTGCCCGGAGGCCGCGCGGGCGCGCTCGAGCGCCGCGAGCAGAGCCGGAATGTCATGACCGTCGACATTTTCCTGAGCCCAGCCGAAAGCCGCCCATTTCTGCGCGATCGGCTCGAGCTTCACCACCGTGTCGACATGGCCCTCGACCTGCATGCGATTGTCGTCGATCAGCAGGCAGAGATTGTCCAGGCCGAGGCTGCCGGCGAGAAGCGCCGCCTCCCAGACCTGCCCTTCCTGCAACTCGCCATCGCCCAGGATCACATAGATCCGGCTCGCCGCCGCGCGCCGCCTGGCGCTCAGCGCCATGCCGATCGCGACCGAAAGCCCCTGCCCCAACGAGCCGCAGGTCGCCTCGATCACCGTGCCGAGGCGTTCGGAGGCATTGACCTCGAAGGGCGAGCCGTCGCGGCAATAATCCGCAAGCCCGGTGGCATCGACCAGCCCGCGCTCGGCGAGCGTCGCGTAGAAGATCGCTGTGTTGTGGGCGGTCGAGAGCAATAGCCGGTCGCGGTCGGCCCAGTCGGGGTCGGACGGATCGAGCCGCAGCTCGGCGAAATAGAGCACCGCGAAGAGATCGGCCGCGCCGAGCCCTTGCTGGACATAGCCCTGTCCGGTGGGCGCGACGAGCTCGACCACGCGCCGCCGCAGCCTGGCGGCCACTGCCGCGAGCGCCGCGGCATCGAGAATACGCGGTGCCGGCTGGCGTTCGGGACCGGTCGTCATGACGTCCTGCGGCGATGCGCCGGGGCGCCGAGCATCTGTTGGGCGAAGACTGCCATGAGAGGCCTCCTGTCGAGTGGACGCGTCAATGTATATGATATATTCATTTTGCGTCTAGAGCACGCGCCGATCAGATTGCAACGCAATCCGATCGGATCACGCGTTCTCTATCAATAGTTTAGAGACGGATTCACCGCTCGGATCGGTTCGGCCTGGGCGGATCCGGCTCTAGGGGGCTGGTAACGGATGGCGCTGGTTTTTGGTGCGATCGCCGACGATCTGACCGGCGGGCTTGAACTGGCGGCGATGCTATGCGCCCAGGGCATCGCCTGCGAATTCGTGACGGAGGCCACCGAGCCGGCGCAAGCGCAGGCGATCGTCGTGGCCAGGCGCACGCGCGTGGCCGACCCCGCCTTCGCCCGCGACGAGTTCACGCGGATCGGCACCTGGCTGCGCGAGCAGGCTGCGCGGCAGATATTCTTCAAATATTGCGCGACCTTCGATTCCACGCCCGCCGGCAATATCGGCCCCTGCGCCGATGCGCTGCGCGCCGTCACCGGCGGCGCTCTGACAGCCTTCTGCCCGTCTTTCCCGGAAGCCGGCAGGCGGGTGTTCCAGGGGCATCTCTTTGCCGATGACAGGCTGATTTCGGAATCGTCGAAGCGCTATGACCCGCTGACGCCGATGACCGATCCGGACCTCGTTCGTGTCCTGCAGCAGCAGACGGCGACCCCGGTCGGCCTGCTCCCGCAGCAGGTCGTCCGCGACGGCCTCGCCGCGATGGAACGGCATTGCAAGGGCCTGGTCGGGCGCGGGATCGGCTTTGCGCTCGCCGATGCGGCAACGCCCGAAGACCTCGCCGCCATTGCCGAATTGACGATGGCCTGGCCGCTGATGACCGGAAACTCCTCCGTCGCCGCCTATTATCCGGCGCTGTGGCGGCGGGCTGGGCTGGTCGGCGAGGCGCAAAAGGCGCTCCTGCCCGCGATTGCCGGGCCCGGCGTGGTGCTGGCCGGGAGCTGTGCCGAGAAGACGCTGAAGCAGCTCGAGATCTTCGCCCAGTCGCGGCCTGTCCTGACCATCGACCCGGGAGAATTCGGCGATCCGAAGGCCGCCTGCGCGCAGGCGCTCGACTGGGCCCTGCCCCGGCTCGCTGCTGGCCCGATAGCGATCGCGACCTCCGCCGGCCCGGAACAGGTTGCCGCGCTGCAGGAGCGCCTCGGTCGCCGCGAGGCCGCGGCGCGGGCGGAAACGATCCTGTCGCTCGTCGCCGAGCGCCTGCGCGAGGCCGGGGTCCGGCGCTTCCTGATCGCCGGGGGCGAGACCTCGGGCGCGATCCTCGACCGCTTCGGCATCACCCGGCTGAACGTCGGAGCCTATCGCGCGCCCGGCATCTCGCATGCCGTGGCGGACGGCGCCGAGCCGCTCGCGTTCTGCCTGAAATCCGGCAAGCTCGGCCCCGACGGCATGTTCCTGCCGATGCTCGAGACGATGGAACGCGGAGACGGATGATGGCGGAGGGCGAGCAGATGGCAGACAACGAACAGGCTGCCCGCATCGAGCTGCGCGACGTCTATCGCCGGATCGAGCAGGTCGGGCTCAGCATCGGCAATGCCGGCAATATCAGCATCCGCTTCGGCGAGCACATGCTGATCAGCCCGACCGGCGCCGACGGCGCCACGATCAGCCCAGAGGACTTCGTCCTGACGCGGCTGGACGGAACCGCCCTGTCACCGGGCGTGCCGTCGAGCGAATGGGCGATCCATGCCGCGGTCTATCGGGCCGGGCTCGGCCGCTCGGTCATCCACGCCCATCCCGACCACTGCGTCGCCCTGTCCTGCCTGCGCAAGCCCATTCCGCCCTTCCACTACATGGTCGCGTCCTTCGGCGGGAAGGAAGTGCCTTGCGCGCCTTATGCCGTTTTCGGAACGGCCGCCCTGGCCGAGGGCGTCATCGAGGCGCTGCGGCTGCACAATGCCTGCCTCATGGCCAATCACGGCATGGTTTGCCGGGCCGACACCCTGAAGCAGGCGCTCGCGCGGGCGACCAAGCTGGAAATGCTCGCCCGGCAATATTGCCTGGCAAAGCAGACCGGCGGCGTGGTCATGCTGGACGATGCCGAGATGGATGCCGTTCTGGAACGCTACGCCGAGTATGGCAGCGGGCGCCTGTCGCCCGAAGCCGCAAGGCCGAACGCAGTTGCTTCATAAGGCGGAGACGACGCCGGGTAGAACCGGCGTCACGGGTCGCGCTCTATCGCGGAACCAGCTGCTGAACCGTCTTCGCCTCCGCCGCGATGCGATCCCAGTCATAAAGCATCGGCACCATCTCGCAGGCGCTCCAGGGCGTGTTCTGGTCGGCATAATGGCTGCTGCCGGGATGGCCCGAGGCTCCGTGGAAGACGACCCAGCGGCTGTTCTCCCACGCTCCGACGTCGAAGACATAGCGGGACAGAGCGCCATAGGTCGAGGCCGGCCCGGCCGGCGGCACGATGCCGGTCGCCAGCACCGTGTCGCCGTCGCCGCCGATCGGCCGCGAGGGCGGATCGAGCAGCGCTGCGACGTCCGAGAAATGCGCCGACAGCGGATGGACGAAGCGCGGCTGGTGAGCTTCGCCCCAGGTCTTCCCTGTGAAGCGGTCCGCGGCGACTGACAATGCCTCGGCAAGTGTCTCGTCCCAGGTCCGGCCGCGCAACAGGCCGGTATCGTCGTCGCGCAGCAGTCCCGGCAGCGCCCACCAGACCTGCCCGTCCGGCGAGATGCTGGGCGGGACATGGGCGAAAGCATGCGAAGTCGCCCGCGCCAGGCCGCTGCGGGCGGTCACGATCCCGGTCAGGGCGCGGCGAAATTCGTTATAGGCCGCGGCCGCCCGCGAGCCCGCGTCCATGCGTCCGTCCCAACCCAGCAGCAGCTGCCGGAACTGTTCGGCCTTCTGACCGGCTCCCGCGCCCAGCGCCGCGAGCCGCGTCTGGAACAGCCCTGCATGGGGAGACGCGGTGTCGGCATGGATCGCCGCGGCGTCCTCGACCTTGAATGGTCCAGCCGCGCGCAGGCGCTTGAGGATCCGCTCGGCCCGATAGGGCGGATGGCAATCGGTGCACAGATAGTCCGGGTGGCTGTCGTCGACCACGCGATTATTGGCGGTGACGATCATCCCACCGGGCGGGTCGATGACGCAGGGCATGTCCTCATGCGCGATCCAGTCGCGCCATTCATGCTCGCCCGTCCAGCCCGGCACCGGGAGCCAGCCGTTTTCCCGTGGCCGGCGCGGCACGCGGGCGCGCACGAGATGGCCGATCGAGCCGGTGGTGTCCCCGGCAACGAGGTTATGGTCGATCAGGCCCCAGCCGCGCGTGGCTTCATAAAGACCGGCGACGGTCGTGGCTTGCGTCATGCGCGGCAGGCAGTCGAAGGACAGGTCCGTCTCCGCGAACTGGACGGACCGCAAGGCGAGGCCTACCCCCTTGGCCGGATCGCCGGCGATCACCGGGCCATGCCGCGTCTCGACGATCTCGAAGCTGCGCCCGGCGGAACCGCGAACGGAGATGCGCTCCGTGCGGCGACGCGTCGGCTCGAACCCGTCGCCGAACCTCGCCTGCGCGCCCGCGGCCGTGAACTGCTCGAGGAACAGGTCGTGGATGTCCATGAAGGCGTGGGTCACGCAATAGGCGACCTTGCCGTTATGGGCGAAATGCGGAAACCCCGGCACGCCGGGCACGGTCAGCCCGATCATGTCGAAGGCGTCGCAGGCGAGATGATGCTGGGCATACATGCCCGGGATTTCGTAGGCGCGGTGCGGATCGCCGGCGAGAACCGGCCGTCCCGTGGCCGTCGCTTCCGGACCGGCCGCCCAATTGTTGCTGCCGCCGCCGGTGCCGTCCGACGCGTCGCCGCCCATGGCCTGAAGGAGGCTTTCGACGGCCGGCGCCAGGGCCGCGAGATCGGCCTCGAAGCGCTGCGCGCTGGCTCCCGGCGGAATGCAGAGCAGATCGCGCCCACCATCGTCATAGCGCAGCTTGAGCGCGTTCTCGGCGCCGACGATGGGCAGCGCGAGCATCCGCCAGAGCTTGAACCAGATCGAGCCCATCAGCAGGCCCAGCCGCCGCATCACGGCGATGCTGTGCCAGGGCTGCCAAGGCTCGGCCTCGGCCTGCAGCAGGTGGTATTCGTAAGGCAGCGGCGCGCCCGATCCCAGAAAGGCGTTCACGCCGGCCGCATAGGCCACGAGCATGTCCTTCGCCGGAGCGCTGAGCGCCGCATAGTCCCGGCGGCAGGCGTTCTCCATCCCGAGACGCCGCACCAGGATATCGGCCTCCGCCGCCTCGGGCCCGAGCCATTCCGCGGCGCGGCCGAGTGCCTTGCGCCGGGTCAGATCCATCTGGAAGAGCCGGTCCTGCGCATGCACGAAGCCGAGCGCCATAAAGGCATCGGCCTCGCCTCGGGCGCGGATATGCGGAATTCCCCAGGCGTCGCGATGAACGGTGACCACCTTCTCCAGCCCCGGAAAGGTGAACGCGCCCGAGAGCGGCGGCACAGCCGCCTTCAAGGCGCTGCGATCGGCGTCGGTAGCCATGGGTTTCCCTTGTCGGAAGGTTCGAGGGTCGGCCGGTTCAGGCCTCGACGGTGAGCTGCCAGAACATCGGGAAGCTCGACTGGATGATGTTCCTGACCCGCGAGCGATACCCGGCCGGGCGGCAGAATTGCCCCCACATCACCGACGGCGTGTCCTTATAGGCCTCGACCTGGATCTCGGCGGCGAGCCGCTTGCGCGCGGCGGCGTCGGGCGCCTTGGCGAAGGCGGTCAGCTTGTCGCGCATCGCCGGGCTGCAGCTCCAGCCGGCATAATCGGCGCAATTGTTGCCGATGTAGAAATGGGTCAGGGGCGAGGTCATGTCGACGCCGTTGGCATAGACCGGGAAGATGCTCCAGCCCTCCTTCTTGGCGCGCCGCGCCAGCACCGTCCCCCAGTCCATCACCTGCTCGTCGACCGTGAAACCGGCCTTGCGCATGTGATCGGCGAGGACGCTTCCGGCCGTTTGCGAGATCGAGCCGGCAACCGTGAGGAAAACGACCGGCTCGCCCTTGTAACCGGTCTTCTTGAGCGCTTCGCGCGCCTCGTCGACGGCAAGCCTGGCGACGCCGGCGCCCTCGCTGGTGCTGAGAGGTGCGTCGCACATGAAGAAGGAGGAACAGCTTTTTGCCGCATAACGATCGGGGATCCCGATAGCCTGCAAGATCTCGGCCTGGTCCACCAGCTTCCACAACACCGCGCGCACGGCAGGATCGGAAAGCGGGCCGGTGGCATGGTTGAGCCGGAAATTGCCCTGGAACATGTCGACGCCGGTCAGCGCCATGACGCTGAGGCCCTTCGTGGCCTCCAGCTTTCCGAGCCAGTCGAACGGCAGGTACTGCATGTAGTCGATCTCGCCGGCGATCAGCGCGGAAGCCGAGGTCGCATCGTCCGACATGGCCCGGATCACGACTTGGTCGACATTGACGACCTTGCCGCCGGACAGGAAATCGGGCTTCTCCGAGCGCGGCTTGTAGCCGTCGAAGCGCTCCAGCACCATGCGATCGCCGGCGCGCCAGGCGTCGGCGCGGAACTTGAACGGGCCGGAGCCGACGATCTCCGTGATACGCTGATCGCCCGCCGGCATGATCCGCTCCGGCATCATCGCCGGCACCGGCGCGTTCGGTTTGCCCAATACGTCGAGCATCAGCGGGAACGGCTCTTTCAGCGCGATCCTGAAGCTGCGGCCGTCGATCGGCTCGATCGCCGTTACGACGGCCAGCAGCATCTTGCCGAGCGTATCGCTGCGCGCCCAGCGCTTGAGCGAGGCGGTGCAATCGGATGCTTTGACGGGCGCGCCGTCATGCCAGAGCAGGCCGTCACGCAGCTTGAATTGCCAGGAGAGGCCGTCCGGCGCGGTCTCGAAGCTCTCCACCATTTGCGGGTGGATCATGCCCTTCGTGTCCATCGAGAAAAGCGTGTCGAACACCTGATAGGCGAAGGTGCGGGTGATCGCGGCCGTTGTGGCGTGCGGATCGAGGATCACGACCTCGGATTCCAGCACCACCGTCAGCGGCATCGCGGCGGATCGCGCGACCTGCGGCACAGCCATGCTTGCCAGCGCGGCGGCGCCGCCCTGCAGCAGAGAACGCTTGCTGATTTCGGACAATGACATCTGGCATCCTCTTCGGTCGTCTCAAGGTCGGCATCGGGAGGAACAGAACTATATGATATATCCAAAATCCGCCTGTCAATAGAAGCACCGGGCCGCTCCTGCCAGGGCCATGGGCGCAGGTTTCGCCGACGGCGCCCGCTTGCCGCGCGATCCATGGCGAGCTTCAGAGAGCCGCGCTCTGCGCAGAAGATCTGAGATGAGCCAGGCTATGTCCGCCGTTAGGAGCCGTCTCCCGGCCCATGCAGTCCAAGCAGCCAGTCATGGTCCCGTTTCAGCGTCTCGCGCTGGAAGCGGACGCCGAAGGCCTGCTCGAAGGCCGGCCCCCGGATGATCTCGGGCGCGGCGCCGTCCGCCACGACCCGGCCTTCGCCGAGCAGGACGATCCGGTCGCAGAACCGGGCGGCGAGATCGAGATCATGCATCACGACGATGACGATCGCGTCGCGCGCCAGTGCCCGCAGACGTTTGATGAGCGCGAGTCGATGCCGGATGTCGAGGCTGGCGCCGGGCTCGTCCGCCAGGATGATCGAGGGCTTCGTCGCCACAATCGCGGCCAGCATCGTGCGCGCCCGCTCGCCGCCGGAAAGCTGGGTCCAGCGCCGCTGCGCCAGGGCCTCCAGCCCGTGCTCGGCCATGAGCTCGGGAGGCGGCCCCGCGCGCGCCGGAGCGCGCGCCGCGCCCAGCGCGACGATCTCCTGCACCGAATAGTTCCAGGCCAGCTCCAGATGTTGCGGGAGATAGCCGCTGGCCGCCCCGCGCTCCGCCGCACTCCAGAGCGCGAGGTCGCGGCCGTTCCACGTAACCAAGCCGTGATCCGGCCGGCGATAGCCCGCCAGCGCCCGCAGCAAGGTCGACTTGCCCGCACCGTTCGGGCCGATCAGCCCGGTCAGCGCGCCGGGTGTGAACGCGAGCGAGACGTCGCGCAACAGCGCCTGGCCATTGGCCGAGACGCCGAGCCCCTGACAGGAGACCGCGCTCATGACCGCAGCCTCTTCGCGAGCAGAAAGAGAAAGAACGGCCCACCGGCCAGCGCGGTGATCAGCCCAAGCGGAATCTCCGCCGGAGGCAGCACGGCGCGCGCGATGCCGTCGCAAAGCGTGACGATGACGGCGCCGATGCCGGCGCTGAGCGGCAGCAATGCGCCATGGCGCGGCCCGGCCCACCAGCGCGCCACATGCGGCGCGATCAGCCCGACAAAGGCGACGAGCCCACCCCAGGCGACGGCGGCGGCGACGATCGCCGCTCCGATCAGGACGGCGCGGCGCATGAAGCGCGCCGGATCGAGCCCGAAGGCATGGGCCTGCTCGTCCCCGAGGCCGAGCAGGTCGAGGCCCGAGGCGAGCCGCGCCGCGCCGGCCAGCGCGAGCAGCATCAGAGCGAGCAGCAGCGCCAGCCCGGACCAGCTCGGCGTCTGGATGCCGCCCAGCGTCCAGCTCAACACGACCTGGAGATTGATCGCGTCATCGGACAAGGCGAGCATCAGGAAGGAGCGCAGCGCCCCCAGCATTGCGGCGACAGCGACGCCCGCGAGCAGCAACCCCGCCGCGTCGGGGCGGCCGTGGAAACCGGCCACCGCCAGCACGATCCAGGTCGCCCCCCAGGCGCCCAGGAAGGACAGGGCGGCGAGCAGCGGCCCGCCGGGCAGGCCGAGCGGGACCAGAAGCGCGATGGTCGCGCCGATCGCCGCGCCACCCGAGCTGCCGAGCAGGTAAGGCTCGGCCAGCGGGTTGCGGAAGACGCCCTGGAAGATCGCGCCGCCGAGCCCGAGCAAGGCGCCGACCAGCGCCGCGGCGAGCACGCGCGGCACCCGCCAGACCAGCAGGAGCTGGCTGCCGAGCGAGGGGTCGCCCGAGAACGCCGTCAGCAATTGCCGCGGCGAGGCCCATTCATGGCCCGCCATCGCTGCGAAGAGCAGCGCGAGCAGGATCGCACCGAGGAGAATGAAGGCCCGGCTCATCGGGCAGCGACCGGCAGGGTGCGCAACAGGGAAGCGAGCTTCTCGATTCCGGTGACCGTGCGCGGTCCGGGAATCAGGAACTCGGCGCGCGAGACCAGATGCACATGCCCGTTGCGGATGGCACGCAGCAGACGCCATCCCGGCTGCGCGACAAGCGCATCGAGCTCGTCCCGGCGGCCGGCGAACAGCAGCACGTCCGGATCGGCCGCGATGATCGCCTCGGGCGAGACCTGCGGCACCACCATGCGCTCCAGCGCGTGGCGGCCGCCCGCCTTCACCATCGCGTCGCCGGTATAGGTGTCGGCGCGCGCGACCAGCACCAGACCATTTCCGAGACGGCCGGTGATCATAAGGACGCGCGGTGCCGGCCCGGGCGGGCGCCGGGCCTCGACCGCCGCAAGCCGCGCCTCGAGGTCGCGGGCGACGGCCTCTCCCCTCGTCTCCAGGCCCGCGGCCTGGCCGACGAGCCGGATATTGCCCATCACCTCGGCGACGCTGCGGCTCAGCAGCACCATAACCGGGATATTCAGCCGGCTCATCGGCTCGATCAGCTGGTGCATGGCCTGCCGCGCCGGCGTGACGATGACGAGATCGGGCCGTTGCGCCACGATGGCGTCCACCGAGAAGCCGAGACGCCCGCCGACAAGTGGCTTGCCCACGACCTCCGGCGGGAAGCGCGTATAGGCCTCGACACCAACGATCCGCTCGCTCAGTCCCAGCACCGCCACGAGTTCCGTGTTCGAGGCGAAGATCGGCACGATCCGCTGCGGCGGCTGCGCGATCACGACCTCGCGGCCGACGGCGTCGGTGAGCCTGATCGGCTCGGCCAATACACTGCCCGCGGCAAGTGCCGCGAGCAGCGCCATGAGCCCAGGGAAGATGAACCGGCGCATGCCTGCTCAGAACCGCGCCTGCAGGCCGGCCTGGACCTCGAGCCCGGGCATCGAGGTACCCGTCCCGCCATTGGCGAAGCGCGAGTCAAGCTTGTAGGGCTTCTTGTCGAGGCCGATGAAGATCGGGTGCTCGTTCGTGTTGAACAGGTTGTTGACCAGCGCGAACAGCTTCACGCCCTTGCTGATCTCGACCTCGCCGCGGACGTTCCAGATCCAGAACGGGTTCTTGCGGTGAATGAACTCGCGGAATGGCTCGGCGCCGGCCACGAGATTCTCCTCGGTATTGTACCACATCGGCCCGCGCAGGATGCCCTGGACCTGGATCGACCAGTCATATTGCCCGCCGCTCTGGCCGAAACGGGTGCCGATCGCGGCCTGGTACTGGTACATCCGCTCGACCTTGCGGGTATTGGCCGTCGCGGCCGCGCCCTTGTCCTCCATGTCGAAGTTGTAGGCGCCATTGGCGAAGACCGACCAGCGCCAGCGCGTGTCCCCGTAGCGCGCCAGCTTCATGAGATCGGCATCGAATTGCAGCTCGACGCCGCGCACCACCACGTCGCCGGAATTATTGGCATAGTCGGAGGTGTTGGCGACGCCGGGCCGCAGCCGCGTCACGATGCGGTCGGAGATGACGTTCTGGAAGATCGCCGCATCGACCCGCCAGCCATCGCCGGCATAGGTCCCGCCCGCCTCGACCTGCTCGCTGGTCTCGGGCTTGAGGGAGGGATTGCCGAAGATGCGCCCGCCGCCCAGCGTGTTGAAATCGGCGGCGAGCTCGGTCGCGGTGGGCGCCCGGAAGCCGGTGGCGTAGCCGACGCGGAAGGTCAGCGCGTCGCTCGCCTTGAAGGTCGCGCCGGTCGACCAGGTCGTCGCCTGGTAATCGACGTCGCGCGGCCGCTGCCCGGCCAGATTGGGCGTCCATTCGAAGCTGGTCGTGCCGAAGGTGCGCCGCACGCCGCCGCGCAGCACCAGCCGGTCGTCGAAGAGCTTTTGTGCATCCTCGACATAGATGGCGTTGACGGTCTCCGACTGGTTGTTGTCCTGCGGCGAGACCGGCGCCAGCGGGTTGCCCGGCACGCCGACGCGGTCGCGGGTCGAGCGCAGCCGGCTCGTCTCCCAGTCCCAGCCGGCGAGGATGTCGTTGCCCTGCCAGAGCGTCGCGCTGGGCTGGAAGCGCGTGCCGAAGATGTCGAGCTGGCGGCGGTTATAGTCGGCCGCCGTGCCCGGTGCCGGTAGGCCGGTGCCGCCGCGGATCACCGGCGAGGCCCAGCGGAAACTGTCGACATCCTGCACGGCATAGCCCTGCAGCATCCAGCGGAATCGCCCCTCCGGAAGCTGGCCGCGATAGGTCAGGTCGAAGGAGTTGTTGTAGCGGTCCTCCTGGCTGATCGTGTTGGCGCCGGAGCCGCGAAAGCCGACATCGTAGATGCCGTCCGTGCGCAAGGTCGCCTCGATCCGGTGGTCCGGATTGATCTGCAGGCCGAGCGCGCCCGTCAGCCCGAAGCGCTTCCAGCCGGTATTGGCCATGGTCGAGCCACCGCGACCGGAATGATAGTCGTCGCGCTGGCCGCCCGAGATCCCGGCATAATAGTCGATGCTGTCATAGAGTCCGCCGGTCTGGGCCTTGCCCTGCAGCAGGCCCCAGGAGCCGCCGGCGGCCTCGATCATCGTGCCCGGAGCGGTTCTCCCCGTCTTCAGGATGATGTTGATCACGCCGCCGATATTCTGGCTGCCATAGATCACCGAGGATGGTCCGCGAACCACCTCGATCCGCTCGACATCGGCGGCCGAGAGCTTGGACAGGTTGGCCGTGCCGGCGCGCCGCCCGTTGACCAGCACCAGGATCTGGCTTCGGAAATCCTTGCCCTGGCCGTCGCTGGCGCCGCCGCGGATGTTGATCGAGGTCTGGCCCGGCGTCCATTCGCTGAAGAAGCCGACGGCATTCTCGGCCAGGAGGTCGGTGATCGACTTGGCCAAGGAGCGCTCGATCTTTTCATGGTCGATGACCTGCACCGTTCCCGGAATCTGGCTGCGCGGTTCGGCGCGGCCGGTGGCGGTGACGACGAGCTCGTCGAGCTGGATCTCGGCCTGCGCAGCAGCAGGCGCAGCCAGAGCCAAAGGGGAGAGGCAGGTGGCGGCCTGGAGCAGGCGCCTGCGGAGAACGGGCATGGTCATGACAGGGTCCAGACGAGGATGGCCGAGCGGCGATGGCAGGAGAGACGCAGGCCGGCTTCGCTCGGCACGGCCTGCTTGAGGAGATGCTCGAAAAGTGCCGGGCGGCGCGGATCGTCCTCCGACCAGCCCAAGCGGTCGGCCTGGAAGGCCGCGAAGCCCGGCAAGTCGCGGGTGACGAGCGAGAACGTCCAGTCGGTCGCGTCGACATGGCTGGGTCGATCCGGCCCGAGGCGCGGCAGCACCAGGTCGATCCCCGGCGTCTCGTCCTCGCCATGCCATTCGCGCGGAAGACAAGCGGCGAGGATCAGGCCGCGCGGCGCTTTCTGCGCCGGCACGACCCAGACGATCCGGCGGCGTGCCCATTGCCGACAGCGCGCGAGGAAGCGCGCGGGATCGGTGAGATAGGCCGGCATCGTCGCCGCCAGCACGGTCTCGGCCGGCTCGCAATCGAGCCCCGGCGCATCCCAGCCGAACGGAATGATCTGTGGCGCCCTGGGCAACGCCCGCAATCGGGCGATCATCACCGGCGCGGGCTCGATCGCGACCCAGCGCTGGCCGGCCGCGACCAGCGATCCGCCGAGCTGGCCGCCGCCGGCGCCGATATCGATCAGGCCGCCGATCTCCGGCGCGAGACGATGGATGATCGGCGAGACCCAGGCGACATAATCGGAACTGTCGATGGCCGACGCATAGAGCGCGAGCGGATCGAGCGCGCCGGGCGAGGGAACGACGCCGCGCGCCGCCCGGCCCGCCGGCGGGTGAGAAGATGAGACCGTGCTCATGACGACGGTTATTTATGATATGTTATAACGTTGCAAGATGCTTTCGGACGCATCTCCGCCCGGCTCGCCGATGGCGAGCGTATCCCGCGGCCGCAGGATCGCAAGTGAACATGGTCTGCATCGTTTAGCCCCTCGCTAAATCGCAGAGGAGGCTGGCTGCGTGACGCGAACGCAGATGGCTTGCCGCAGGGGCTGCCCGAGCGTCGGCGACCCGCCGGACACCCCGCCCGCGCGACATCATCATTCCGTCACGGCAGGTCTCCTGGCTCGCGGGTCGTCGCTCTCGTCCGTCTTCCCAGAGCCTCGGGGCCCCAGTGACATAGGCTGGACGTCAGAACTCGCCGCTTACAGTTGCGGGGGCAGCGCCGGCATTGGCGGTTGCTCGATCAGGAGCAGCGCCGCACCGGCTTCCCTCTTAGCTCTCGAACCGGGGCTCGAGAGACCGTGACCACCCAATCTAGGACGACGCGGCCATCTGCTGTCAACCGGCTTGTTGCCGTTCGAGAATGTTATGCGGCAGCCGTTGCAGGCCCGCACTGGCCGGCTGCACCCCATGGCGAAAACGGCAGCCTCGGATATACCCGTTGGCTCGTCTTGTGACCGGAGGTCCAGATCGCCGATGACTGCCCGCGCCCGCTCCTTCGGCCTCGTCTGCGGCACGCTGCCGCCCGGTCCCCTCAACGCGATCACCGACGTCCCTGGCCTGCGCGTCGGCCATCGCACGATCACGGACGGCGCGATCCGGACCGGCTTCACCGCGATCCTGCCGCATGGCGGCGACATGTTCCGCGAGAAGCTGCGCGCCGGCGTCGAGATCATCAACGGCTTCGGCAAGAGCGCGGGACTGGTGCAGGTGGCCGAGCTCGGCCAGATCGAGACCCCGCTCCTGCTCGGCAACACGCTCTCGGTCGGGACCGGCTTCGATGCGCTGGTCACCCGGGCGCTCGTGGCGAACCCGGACATCGGCCGCGAGACCGGCACGGTCAATCCAGTCGTGCTCGAGTGCAATGACGGTTGGCTCTCCGACATCCGCGCCCGGGCGCCGACCGAGGCCGACGCTTTCGCCGCGCTCGATGCCGCCACGGACGGTCCGGTCGCGGAAGGCGCGGTCGGCGCCGGAACCGGGATGAGCGCCTTCGGCTTCAAGGGAGGCATCGGCACGGCGTCGCGACGGCTCACGCTCGACGGACAACCTTTTATGCTCGGCGTGCTGGTCCTCGCCAATTTCGGCCAGGCGGGCGACCTCGTCCTGCCCGACGGCCGCCGCCCCGTCCCGCCCGAGATGCCTGCCCCGCCGCCGCCCGAGCGCGGCTCGGTGATCATCGTGCTCGCGACGGACATCCCGATGGAAAGCCGGCAACTGACCCGCCTCGCCCGGCGCTGCGGCGCCGGCCTGGCACGGCTCGGCGCCTTCTGGGGCCATGGCAGCGGCGACATCGCGCTCGCCTTCACCACCGCCGGCCGCATCGCGCATCATGAGAAGGCCGATCTCGTGGCGCTCACCGCACTGAACGAGAGCCGCATCGACCTGCCCTTCCGCGCCGCAGCGGAGGCGACGCAGGAGGCCGTGCTCAACGCGATGCTCGCCGCCCCGGACATGACCGGGCGCGACGGCCACAGGCGCCCGGTGCTTGCCGATGTCCTCGCCGCCTCCCGCGCCTGAGGCGGATCACCCCGGCAGCGCCTCCTCCTGTGCGGGCTCGCGCACGGCCTGCACCGTCAGGCGCTTCACGTCGCCGCCGCGCGTCGTCCAGTTGATCGACTGGCCGATCGAAAGCCCGATCAGGGCCGTGCCGACCGGCGTCAGGATCGAGATCCTGCCCTGCGCGATATCGGCGTCCTGCGGATAGACCAGGGTCACGGTCGTTTCACGGCCCGTCGTCTCGTCGCGGAACAGCACCTCGCTGCCCATGCGCACGGCATCGTCGAGATGGCGCCCCTTCGCCAGCACGCGGGCACGGGCGAGTTCGTCCGCCAGCTCCGCCGCGACCTCGGGAAAGGTATCGGTCGCCGCGGTCGCGAGCTGCGTCAGGCGCTCGTGATCGATGGCGGTCAAGGTGATGCGAGGCTTCGCCCCGCCTGAAGGCCGGCTGGCCATGTCAAAGGATCCACTTCTGCTCAAAGGCGCAGCGAAGTCGGGCGGGGAATCCCGCCGCCCGGTCAGGGCTGCATGGTTTCGATTCTCATGGATGGTTTGTGCGGAATATCCGCAGCGGCGCCGCATTCCGGCCGATGCCGGACACCCGCGCTCCCCGAATTCGAGGCGCGCGGCGCGACGAATCCGGGGCTAGTGGCCCGCGATCAGGTTACCTGCCCGGTGCAGACCGCGGCGGAAATGCGAGAAACACGACATCATGGCCCAAAGCTGGGGTGCGCCGCCGGGATTGTCAAATCCGCGCGGCCCGCTCAGGCCGCCTCGGCCAGGAAGCGTTCGGCGTAGTGGCAGGCGACGAGCCGCTGGTCGAGAAGCCGCGCCAAGGGGCGCTCGCTGCGGCAGCGCTCGGTCACATACGGGCAGCGCGTCGAGAACACGCAGCCCTTCGGCGGATCGAGCGGCGAAGGCAATTCTCCACGCAGCACGATGCGCTGGCGCTTGCCGGCCGCCACGCTCGGCGTCGAGGCCAGCAGCGCCTGGGTATAGGGATGCAGCGGCCGGGCGAAGATCGCCTGTTTCGGGCCGTGCTCGATGGCATGGCCGAGATACATCACCATGACGTCATGGGCGATGTGACGGACGACGCCGAGATCATGCGAGATGAAGAGATAGGCGAGCTGCAGCTCGTCCTGCAGATCGGCGAGGAGATTGAGGACCTGGGCCTGGATCGAGACGTCCAGCGCCGAGACCGGCTCGTCGGCGACGAGCAGCTTCGGCGACAGGATCAGCGCGCGGGCGATCGCGATGCGCTGGCGCTGGCCGCCGGAGAACATATGCGGATAGCGGCTATAGTGCTCGGGCCGAAGCCCGACCCTGGCCATCATCCCGCGCGCCCGCTCGGTGCGTTCCGCCTTGCTTAGCGCGGTGTTGATCACCAGCGGCTCTTCCAGGATCGCGCCGATCTTCTTGCGCGGATTGAGCGAGCCGTAAGGGTTCTGGAAGACGAGCTGCACCGTGCGGCGCAAGCGCTTCGCCTCCCCCGCCGGCGGGTTGACCGCGTCGAGACCGTCGAGCGTCAGCGCGCCCGAGGCCGGCTTCTCGATCAGCGTCGCCATCCGCGCAAGCGTCGACTTGCCGCAACCGGATTCGCCGACCACGGCGAGCGTCCGGCCGGCCTCGACGCTGAAGGAGACGCCGGTCACGGCCTGCAGATGCGCCGGCGCCCGCATGAAGCCGCGATTGACCGCATAGATCTGCGTCAGCTCGCGGGCCGTGGCGACGGGCCCGCTCACGATGCCGCCCCCATCGTCGCGGGCTGGCCGCCATCGGCCGCGATGGCGCGCTCGCGCTCGGGATCGCCGAGCGGGTAATGGCAGCGCACCTGCCCACCCTGCCAGGGCCGCAGCTCGGGCCGCACGCGCCGTGAATGCTCGGTGGCATAGGCGCAGCGCGGGCTGAACAGGCAGCCTCGCGGCCGGTCATGCGGGCCCGGCACCATGCCCGGAATCGTCGCGAGGCGGCGGTCGCCCTCGCTGCGCTCCGGGAGCGCCGCCAGAAGCGCGGCCGAATAGGGATGCTGCGGCGCCGCGAAGAGCGAGGCGACCTCGCGCTCCTCCATCACCTGCCCTGCATACATCACCATGATGCGCTGCGCCGTCTCGGCGACGACGCCCATATTGTGCGTGATCAGGACGAGCGCCATGCCGCGCTCCTTCTGCAACGACATCAGGAGGTCGAGGATCTGGGCCTGAATCGTCACGTCGAGTGCCGTCGTCGGCTCGTCGGCGATGAGCAGGCGCGGATTGCAGGCGATCGCCATGGCGATCATCACGCGCTGGTTCATGCCGCCCGACATCTGGTGCGGAAAGGCCTTGAGCCGGCTCTCGGGCGCGGGGATTCCGACCTGCTCGAGCAATTCGATGCTGCGCCGCCTTGCCGCCTTGCCGTCCATGCCCTCATGCGCCTTCAGGGTCTCGGCGAGCTGGAAGCCGATGGTGAAGCAGGGGTTGAGGCTGGTGCTCGGCTCCTGGAAGATCATCGCGACATCCTTGCCGGTGAGCTTGCGGCGCTCGCGGTCGGAGATCGAGAGCAGGTCGCGCCCGGCGAAGGCGAGCTTGTCGGCCTTGATCCGTCCCGGATAGGCGACGAGCCCCATCAGCGCGAGCATCGTGACGCTCTTGCCGGAACCGGATTCGCCGACGACCCCGAGGATCTCGCCCTCTTCCAGCGACAGGCTGACCCCGTCCACGGCGCGCATCACGCCCGAGGAGGTCGGGAATTCGACGCTGAGATTCTTGACTTCAAGCAGCGGCATGGTCAGCGCTTCAGTTTCGGGTCGAGGGCATCGCGCAACCCGTCTCCGAGCAGGTTGAAGGCCAGCACGGTGATCAGGATCATCAGGCCGGGCAGTGTCACCACCCACCAGGCGCGCAAGACGAATTCGCGCGCATCGGCGAGCATCGTGCCCCATTCCGGCGTCGGCGGCTGCGCGCCGAGCCCGAGAAACCCGAGCGCCGCCGCATCGAGTATCGCGGTCGAGACGCCGAGCGTCGCCTGCACGATCAGGGGGGCGGCGCAGTTCGGCAGCACCTCCTTGAACATCAGGCGCAAGGTGCCGGCGCCGCTGACACGGGCCGCGACGACATAGTCCTTCGCCGTTTCGGCGATCACCGCGGCGCGGGTGATGCGGACATAATGCGGCAGCACGACGATCGCGACCGCAAGCATCGCGTTCATCAGGCCCGGCCCGAGGATCGCGACGATGACGATCGCCAGCAGCAGGCTCGGCAGCGTCAGGACGATGTCCATCAGCCGCATGATGACGATCTCGGTGATGCCCTTGTAGAAGCCGGCGACCAGCCCGAGCACGATGCCGAGCGCCATCGCCAGCGCCACCACGGCAATGCCGATGACGAGCGACAGGCGCGCGCCATAGAGCAGGCGCGACAGGATATCGCGGCCGATCGCATCGGTTCCGAGCGGATAGGCCCACGACCCGCCCTCCTGCCAGAAGGGCGGCCGGAGGAAGGCCTCGTTATTGGTGAGATAGGGCGAATGCGGCGCGATGAGATCGGCGAACACGGCCATCAGCAGCACCGCGACGATCACGAAGAGCCCCGCGACCGCGCCGCGATTGGCGCTGAAATAGCTCCAGAACTCGCGCAGCGGGTGTGGTGGCGCACCGGTCGGCGCGGATACGGCCGGCGCTTCGAGCGTTTCGGCGGTCATGGCTTGGTGACCTGCGGTGAGACGGGGCGTGCCATGATCGCGATCTCCTTCAGCGCGCGTGCCGGATGCGCGGATTGATCAGGCCATAGAGCAGATCGACCAGCAGGTTGGCGCTCATCACGACCATGCCGAGCAGGAGGGTGCCGCCCTGCAGGACCGGATAGTCGCGCCGGCTGATCGCCTCGATCAGCCATTTGCCGACGCCCGGCCAGGAGAAGATCGTCTCGGTCAGGATGGCGCCGGTGAACAGCACGCCCACCTGCAGGCCGATCACCGTCACCACCGGGATCAGGGCGTTGCGCAGGGCGTGCAGCGCAATGACGCGCAGCGGCGCCATGCCCTTGGCGCGCGCGGTGCGGATATAATCCTCGCCGAGCACCTCCAGCATGGCCGAGCGCGTCATCCGCGCGATCACCGCGAGCGGGACGGTGCCGAGCACGATCGCCGGCAGCACGAGATGCGACAGGGCCGATTTGAAGGCGTCGACATCGCCGGCGAGCAGGCTGTCGATGGTCAGGAAGCCGGTCACCGGCTCGATATAGTACTGCACCGCGATCCGGCCGGAGACCGGCGTGATGCCGAGCTGCACGGAGAACAGCAGGATCAGCAGCAGGCCCCACCAGAAGATCGGCATCGAATAGCCGGTCAGCGAAATACCCATCACGCCATGGTCGAAGATCGAGTTGCGCTTCACCGCCGCGAGGATGCCGGCGGGCAGCCCGATCGCCAGTGCCAGGAAAATGGCGCAGAGGGCGAGCTCGATCGTCGCCGGGAACAGGGTCGAGAATTCCGAGATCACGCTCTCGCGCGTGACGATCGACTTGCCGAGATCGCCGTGCAGGACGCGGTCGATATAGATGCCGTATTGGACGAGGAGCGGCTTGTCCAAGCCGAACTCCTTGCGCAGCACCTCGTGGCGCGCCGGATCGATGCCGCGCTCGCCGGCCATGGTCTCGATCGGGTCGCCAGGCACGAGGCGGATCAGGAAGAAGGCGAGCAGCGTGATGCCGATGAAGGTCGGGATCACGAGGCTGACGCGGGTCAGGATGAAACGCAGCATGGGAGAGCCAGTCTTGTCATCTGCTGCCGGCGGCCTGCTCGAAGGCCACGGGCGGATTGTCTCGTCCTGTCATTGCAGCGTCGAACTGTAGCCCAATGCGAACACCATGAAACGCTGCAAGTCGAGGATGTCGTCGGCGACGTAGCGGATGGTGAAGGCGTCGAGGCGCTCGATGCCTTTCAGCATCGCGAGATATTCGACCGGTTGCCGGTAGAGGAAGCTGAGCTCCAGCGTGATCGGCCCCGCGATACGGTAGGGCGATATGCCGGTGCGGCGGGCGATGGCGCGCTTCACGCCCTCGGCGATGAGGTCATAGGAGGCCTCCGGCGTGAGCGTGCGGGCCGAGAGCCGGCTATGCGCCCATTTCACGGTCACCGCCTCGATCTCGGGCATGAGCGCGGTGGTTTCCTTAATGCAGACATCGTCGCCGCTGACCAGCAGCACCGGCGTGTCGAAATGCCCGGCGATGGCGGCGTTGATCAGCGACTCGGGCGCCGAGACGCCGTTGACGCGGACCTCGCGCAAGGAGGCGCTGCGGAAGGTATGGGCGAGGATGCCGTCCGGGTTGGTGGCGCCGGCATGGTAGCCGATGAACAGCGCCCCGGCATAATCGCCGACCTCGACGCCCTGCATCATCGAGAGCGGGCGTGGCCAGGAGCGCACGACCTGGACGGCCCTGGGCAACCTGTCGAGCAGCAGGTTCTGCGCATTGCCGTGGCTGTCGCTGATCACGACCTCGCTCGCGCCGCTCTCGAAGGCGGCGTTGGCCGCCGCCGCGACGCTGTCGGTCATCCAGATCCGGGCCGACTGGTATTCGAAGCCTTCGGGGCGCGTGTGCTCGCGCGTCACCACGCCGGCAATGCCCTCGATGTCGGCTGAGATATAGATGCGCAAGGCGGTTAACCCTTCTTGGCGGACAGGGAGCGGCGGGACGCGGGGGCCCCGCCGCACGATTGATCACTTCGCCAGCGAGACGCCGACGAAAGGCTGGCCGCCGAAGAAATGGATCTTGTAGTCCTTGACGTTCTTGGTGACGGGCGTGAAGGCCTGGGCATTGGCGAAGAACAGGCCGGCGACGTCCTCCTGCCAGATCTCCTGCATGCGCCGGAACATCTTGGTGCGCTCGGCCTGATCGGTGATCGTGTTGGCCTTGGTCAGCAGGTCGGAGAATTCCTTATTGCACCAGCGCGCGCGATTGGCGCCGGATTTGACGCCGTCGCAATGCCAGCCCGAGAGCAGGATCTGGCTCGGATCGGGATAGTCCCAGGTATAGCCGAACATGCCGACCTCATGGTCGCCGGCGCGGCCGCGCTTGAGATACTCGCCCCATTCATAGCTCTGGATCTCGGCCTGGACGCCGATCTTGGCCCAGTCGGCCTGGATCATCTCGGCGGCGCGGCGGCCGTTCGGCATATAGGCGCGCACGACCGGGATCGCCCAGAGCGTGGTCTTGAAGCCGTCGGGCAGGCCCGCCTCCTTGAGCAGGGCCTTGGCCTTCTCCGGATCGTAGGGCCGCGGCTTCAGGCCTTCATGATGCGACCAGAGCGAGGGCGGAATGATCGCCGCGGCCTGCTTGCCGGTGCCCTGATAGACCGCCTCGACGATCGCCGGGATATTGGTCGCATAGACCAGCGCCTCGCGCACGCGCTTGTCGTCGAACGGCTTCTTCTGCTGGTTGAAGGCGAGGAAGCTCTGGTCGGCGATGCTGCCCGATAGCAGGGTCAGGTTCGGATCGGCCCGCATCGCCGGCAGGTCGCCGGGATTGGGATAGCGCGCGATCTGGCATTCGCCCGACTTGACCTTGGCGTAGCGCACCGAGGCATCCGGCGTGATCACGAAGATCAGGTCGTTGACCAGCGCCATGCGGTCACGATTGCCGACGGTCTTGGTCCAGTGGTCGGGCACGGCGCGGAAGCGGATCGTCGCATCCTTCTGGTAGGCGAGCAGCGAGAACGGGCCGGTGCCGATCGGCGCGAGGTTCACCTGCTCGGCGGTCTTCGCCTTCATCATCGCATCGGCATATTCCGCCGAGAGGATCGACATCGGCTCGACCGAGAGCGCGCTCAGCAGGGGCGCATAGGGCCGCGACAGCACGAGGCGGACGGTCTGGTCGTCGACCTTCTCGATCGCCTTCAGGCTCGGCCGCACGATCTCGTTGAAGAACTGATAATTGCTGCCGCCGACCTTATGGAAGGGATGGTTCTCGTCGAACATGCGCTGGAACGAGAATACGACGTCGTCGGCGTTGAACTCACGCGTCGGCGTGAAGGCCTTGCTGGTGTGCCATTTCACGCCCTTGCGCAGCTTGAACGTATAGGCCAGCCCGTCATCGGAGATGGTCCAGGATTCAGCCAGGCTGGGGATGATCTGCGAGCCGCCGCGCTCGGTCGCGACCAGCCGCTCGTAGATCTGCGCCGCCACGTCGAAGGCCGTGTTCTGGCCGGTGAATTGCGGGTTCAGGAAATCCGGGCTCGCCTCGGAACAGACCACCAGCGTCTGGGCCTGGACGGCGCCGACCTGCAGCCCCAGTGCGACGGCTGCTGCCGCTACCAGTTGTCGAATCGTCATCGCGCTCTCCGATCGGGAATGGGCGCGGCTTTCCCGCCGCGCCCCAAGGATCGATGCATCAGGCAGGCCAAGGCCTCCTTGACATCGACGGCTCAGTTGATGTCGACACCGTAGAAGGTGTGCCGGCTGAAGGGCGAGAGCTTGAAGTCCTTCACCTCCTTGCGGACCGGCTTGAGCTGCACGGCATGCGCGATGGTGAACCAGGGCGACTGTTCCTTGAAGATCACCTGGGCCTGGCGGTAGAGCTCGGTGCGCTGCGCCGTGTCCGTGATTGTCTTGGCCTTCTGGACCAGCTCCTCGAACGGCTGGTAGCAGAATTTCGCGACATTGCCGCCGTTGTTCTTGGAGGCGTCGCAGCCGAGCAGCGTGTGCAGGAAGTTGTCCGGGTCGCCATTGTCGCCGGTCCAGCCGAACATGCCGGTCTGGTGCTCGCCCGCCTGCAGGCGCTTGCGGTATTCGCCCCATTCGAAGGTCTTGATCTCGGCCTTGATGCCGACCTTGGCGAGATCGGCCTGCATCAATTCGGCGATGCGCTTGGCATTGGGGTTGTAGGGGCGCTGCACCGGCATGGCCCAGAGGTCGATCTCGAAGCCGCTCGGATAGCCCGCCTCGGCCAGCGCCTTCTTCGCCGCCTCGGGATCATAGGGATCGTCCTTGACGGTCTCGTTATAGGACCACATCGAGGGCGGGATCGGGTTGATCGCCGCGATGCCGCTCGACAGATAGACCGCGTCGATGATCGCCTGCTTGTTGATCGCCATGTTGACGGCGTGGCGCACCTTGACGTTGTCGAACGGCTTCTTGGTGGTGTTGTAGGCGAGATAGCCGATATTCAGGCCCGGCTGCTCGAGGATCTGGACATTGGCGTCCTTCTTGATCGCGTCGAGATCGGCCGGGTTCGGATAGGGCATGACATGGCATTCGCCCTTCTGCAGCTTGGCCCAGCGGACCGAGGCGTCGGGCGTGATGGCGAAGATCAGGTCGTCGATCTTGGCCTTGCCGGCCCAGTAATCCGGGAAGGCCTTGTACCGGATGATCGCGTCCTTCTGGTACTGCACCAGGTAGAAGGGCCCGGTGCCGATCGGATCCTGGTCGATCTTCTCCGGCGTGCCCGCCTTCAGCATCGCGTCGGCATATTCCTTCGACTGGACGCTGGCATATTGCATGGCGAGGTCGGCGAGGAACGGCGCCTCGGGCTGGTTCAGCGTGATCTTCACCGTGTAGTCGTCGAGCTTCTCGACCGATTTCAGCAGCTTGGGCAGGCCCATGTCGTTGAAATAGGTGTGATTCGAGCTGGTGACCTTGTAATAGGGATGCGCCTCCTTCCATTGCCGCTCGAACATGAACAGCACGTCGTCCGCGTTGAAGTCGCGCGTCGGCTTGAAGGCGCGGGTATTGTGCCACTTCACGCCCTTGCGCAGGTTGAAGGTGTAGACGAGCCCATCCTCCGAAACCGCCCATGACTCGGCCAGGCCGGGGAGGACCTTGGTGCCCCCGCGCTCGAACTGCACGATCGTGTCGTAGATCTGGGTATTGGCGTCGAACGACGTGCCCGTCGTGTTGATGCTCGGCGCGAAATTCTCGGGACTGCCCTCCGAGCAATAGACCAGCGTCTTGGCGGAAAGCGGCGCTGCCGCCAAGAGGGCCGCCGCCGACAAGGCCGGCAGCAAGAAAACCTTTTTCATGAGCGTCCTCCCTTGCATCCGGGCCTCGGCTCGCCAAGGCCCGATTGGGCTCACCTTACAACGTCCGACGCCGTCCCCGCATCTGCCCAATCGTGAGACATTCGGCCAAGACGATGTGAGGGCTGAGGCGCCGGAAGACCGGTCGAAGACGCGCGGCGTTCACACCTATTCGGCCCGTGGCTGACGGCCCGCCCCTCGCAAACCTGCCGGCGAGATTGGGACCATCACGGTACGGAACAATCGCAGGGGTCCGGCCGTTCTCTTCGAAGTTGCCGCAGCCAACGCCCCTCCTCCATTGGACGTGCGACAAAGTAAGCTATAGTCCCGAAGCATAGGCGGAGCCTAAACTCTGCTGGGGCCCGACGCTTGATATTACCCTACGTTACCATTCCCTGAAAGATAAAGATAAAACTGGACTTAGAATTTGATATGAAAGCTCGACCTCGAGTTAGTCACATCCCTGATCTTTATTTTCTGCATATCCCCAAGACTGCCGGCACGAGTTTTCGTCTTTGGCTGCATCGCCTTTTCGACGTGAATGATTTCCTGCCGATCGACCACCTGAACGAGTTGGAAGAACTCGCTCCTAAAAGCCTGAAGCGCAAAAGTTTCGCTTCCGGTCATTTTGGCTGGCGGCTGATGGAACTTGCGGAAAGTGTCGGAGCGTCGTTCGACCCGGTCACAATATTACGCGAGCCCGTCGATCATATTCTCTCGGGCTTCCGCTATACGACGGATATTGCCGAAGACGATATCGCAAAGCTTGGCGAGGGCGCCCGCCGTCACCGCGAGATCGGCGAGCTCATTCTGGCGAGTTTCCATGACGCCTCGCTGACGCCAGACCAGGCGACAGCGAAGCTCAAGGCTGACGCCGCGGAGATCGAGGGGCAATTCCAGAATATCACGCTTCGCTTTCTGGCCTTGTGGGGAACGGAAGACACCAGCGCCCCGCCGACGAGCGAGCTCGAACTCGCCCGCGCCCAGGCGCGCCTGGACGGGATGCGCTTCTTCGGCCTCATCGAGGATTGGGAGGGAACCGCGATCCTGTTTGCCGATGCCTATGGCCTGCCGCTGAGGCTCATGGACTATCGGCACAATCCGTCCTCCGGCCGGAAGCCGACTGTCCCGAAAGCCTTTCTCGACGGCGTGCGGCGCACGCACAGCCTGGACCTGAAACTCTACGACTATGCCCGTTCCCTGTTCAGCGAGCGCCTGGCAGCGGCGCGCCAGAAATTCGGCCTGGCGCCGGAGGCCGGCATGGACGAATTCCGTGACCCGCTGCTTCAGCAGTTCCTGCGCACCGACCGGGGCTTGCCCCGCCTGTCCGAGGGCACGATCTCCCTGTCGGCGGGCATCATCCAGGACGGCTTCGACCGCCGCTTTCCCGACAATGCCGGGCGCTGGCGCTTGTGGTCCGGTCCGACACCGGAAAGCTCGCTCTACCTTCCCCTCGACCGCAGCCAGCCGCTCGTGCTCCGCTTCCAGGGCGACATCTTCCTCAGCGACCCGATCCGCGACGAATTGCGGATCGAGGTGGACGGGGCGGATGTCGCGGTCGAGAAGCGTTATGTAAAGACCGGGGGCGGCTACCGGGTCCAGATGGACGTCCACGTCCCGGCCGATCCGGAGGCGGGCCAGTACAGCGCGATCACCTTCATCGTCCCGGAAGTCGTCGCGCAGCATGACGAGGCGCTCGCCCCTGCGACGGCCTTCGCGCTGGGCGGCTGCATCAAGGTCGCGCCCGCGCCGGCCAAGGACATCGCCCCTCCCCCGGAGCCGGTCGAGGTGGCGCCGCCCCAGCCTCTGTCCGACGCGACCGTGCCGCTATCTCGGGACATTCGGCAGGACGGCTTCGAGCGCTGCTATCCCGACGGGAGCGGAGGCTGGCGCTTGTGGTCCGGCCCGACGCTGGAGAACTCGCTCCACCTGCCCCTCGACCGAAGCCAGCCTCTTGGGCTGCGCTTCCAGGGCGACATCTTCCTCAGCGACGCGATCCGGGACGAATTGCGGATCGAGGTCGACGGTTCGGACCTGCCGATCACGCGCAGCTATGAGAAGGCCGACGACGGCTACCGGGTCCGGATGGATGTGCTGGTTCCGGCCGATCCCGAGGCCGGACAGTACAGCACGATCAAGTTCATCGTTCCCGAAACCGTTGCACAACAGGACGAAGCCCTCGCTCCCGCCACGGCTTTCGCGCTCGGCGGCGCCATTCAGGTGTCGCCCTCAGCCGAGGATCAGGCGCCAGGCGACGGCCTGCGCCCCGACGAGCAGGACGAGCGCGATCCAGGCGATGGCGTCCGTCAGGCGCGCGCCGACGCCGAGCCGGAATAGCCGCCGCAGCAGCTTGAGCATCAGCACCACGAAATACGCCGCCAGATAGCCGGTCAGGGAGATGAACCCGATCTCCCAGCCTCTGGCGAAATCGGTTCCGCGCACGCCCGGAATGCCCAGCACCCAAGGCACGAAGGCCAGCAGCGCCAGGATCGCGGCGAGGAACGGCATTCCCTTGATCAGGATCTTGCGCATTCCGCTGGTTTAGCGCGGCGGCGGACGAAGCCGCTCACCAGAGCGGCGCGCCGTCCATGGTCGAGACATGGGCGGAGACCACCTTCCAGCCCAGTTCGGGAAAGCGCACCAGGGTCTGGCTCTGCCGGCCCACCAGGTCCCGCCCCCGCACCTTGAATTCCAGATTCACCGTCGCGATGTCCCGCCCCAGGGTCAGGACCTCCAGTCGCAGGCGCTTTTCCTTGATGCCTGGTCCCGGCGGCCGGGCGACCCGGTGAGCGTGGATCTCCGAGAATCCATAGCCGTTCTCATGCAGCGCGTAGCGGATCGTGTAGGGGCTCTCCCAGAACGTGGCGTCCAGGACCGCGACGTTCTTGTCGATCAGCGCCTGCTCGTAGCGTTCGAACAGATCGGTGATTTCCGCGACCACGTCGGGCAGGTTCGGTGTGAGATCGGTCACGATCTGGCCTCCATGGTCTGGGCGACGGCGAGCGGGTCGGCATCGGAGCCTTGCTCGGCTCGCGGCGCCAAAATCCACCGCACGCACGATAAGCCGCTGAAATCAAACGATTTCGCGGCATATCAGTGACATGTGGGAAGCCTGGTGGAGCTGAGGGGATTCGAACCCCTGACCTCTGCAGTGCGATTGCAGCGCTCTCCCATCTGAGCTACAGCCCCGAGGCGCTGGCCTTCTAGGCCCTGCGTCGCGTGAATGTCAATCGCCTGCACCACGAGTTTCGCGGTCGAGGCGAAATCATTCAGCGCCACCGGCCGATGACAACAAGAGGGATGCCGATGCGTGCCGTTCTCGATGTGGTGATGCTCGCGCTGAACATCTACACATGGATCCTGATCGTGTCGGCCGTGCTGAGCTGGCTGATCGCCTTCAACGTCGTCAACACGCGCAACCAGTTCGTCGCCGCGGTCTGGGACTTCCTCTATCGCGTCACCGAGCCGGCGCTCAGGCCGATCCGCAACATGCTGCCCAATCTCGGCGGCATCGACATATCGCCGATCATCCTGCTCCTGATCATCTTCTTCATCGAGCGCCTGATCGTCTATTATCTCTACCCCATCGCCATCTGAGATGACGGCGCCCTGGGCCGCGACATCCGAGGGGTTGCGGCTCCAGGTGAGACTGACGCCACGCGGTGGCCGCGACGCCATCGACGGCGTCGAGGAGATGGCCGACGGCGAGGTCGTGCTCAAGGCCAGGGTGCGCGCGGCGCCGAGCGAGGGCGAGGCCAATGCGGCGCTGACCGCGCTGATCGCCAGCAGCCTGGCCGTGCCGCGCTCCTCCGTGAGGCTGGTCACTGGTAGCGCAGCGCGGCGCAAGACCTTGCTGGTCGTCGGGGAGGCCGGGCTTCTCGCGCGGCGGCTGGAGCAAGTTCTCGCTTCGGGCTAGCGAATATCCGCCCCTGCCGCGCTGCACAAATCTCTTGACGAAGCCCGCCTCATCCTGTCGGAAGAGGGCCATGGATACGCCACGGCCCTTCCCCGAGCGGCTGACCGAAGGTTACCGCGCCTTCCTCGACGATCGCTTTTCACGCGAGAGGAGCCGGTACGAGGAACTGGCCGAGAGCGGGCAGACTCCGAAGATCATGCTGATCGGCTGCTGCGACTCGCGCGTCTCGCCCGAAGTGATCTTCGATGCGAGCCCCGGCGAGATGTTCGTCATCCGCAACATCGCCAACCTGATCCCGCCATTTTCCCCGGACGACCAGCTGCATGGCACGTCGGCTGCGCTCGAATACGGCGTGCAGGCGCTCAAGGTCGAACATATCGTCGTGCTCGGCCATGGCCGCTGCGGTGGCATCCGCGCCTTCGCGGACGATGCGCAGGGACCGCTTTCGCCGGGCGATTTCATTGGCAGATGGATCACGCTGGTCGAGGGAGCGGCGCTGCGCACCGGCGGACGCGGGCGCAACGAGAGCCTGGACAATTACGTCGAGCGGCTGGCCTTCGCCTCCGTGCAGCAATCGATCGAGAACCTGCGGACCTTCCCCTGCATCAAGATTCTTGAGGAAAAGGGCCGGCTGCACCTGCACGGCGCCTATTTTGCGGTTGCGAGCGGCGTGCTGATGCTACTCGATCCACAAACGGGACAGTTCATCCCGGCCGTCGGCGAGATGCCGAAAAAGGTCCAGACCATCCGCTGCAGCGAGGCGGAGTGAGGGCGATAATTTAGCTGCGTGGCCCCCATGACGGCGCGTTCGGCTTGCGCTAGATTGCCGCCTCCCGGTCACTGATTTTGAAGCCTCCATGTTCGATCGTCGTAAGCCTTCGGCTCCTGCTCCCTTCGTCACTCACGAAAATATCGAAGCCAAGATCAAGTGGTTCGATCCCGAGAAGGGGTTCGGCTTCGCGTCCCCGGCCGACGGCTCGGGCGACGTCTTCGTGCATGTCTCGGCCATCGGCCCGCTCGATCCCCAAGACCTCCAGCCGGGCGCGACGATCATCGCCGATCTCGGCGAGGGCCGGCGCGGCCTGCAGGTCGTGGCCGTGCACGAGATCGACCCCTCGACTGCGACGCCTGCCGCCCCGCGCGGCGAGCGCCCGCCCCGCCCCTTCTCGCCGCGCCCGCCGCGTGACGATTTCGGCGGTGGCGGCGGCTATGGTGGTGGCGGGTATGGCGGCGATCGCGGCGGTTATGGCAGCCGGGGCGGCGGCTATGGCGACCGCGACAGCGCCCCGATGGAAGGTCCCTTCGACGGCGCGGTGAAGTTCTTCAATTCCGACCGCGGCTTCGGCTTCATCGCCCCCGACAAGGGCGGGCCCGACGTGTTCCTGCATGTCAGCTCGCTGAGCCGCAGCGGCCTGCAGCCGCCGATGGACGGGCAGCGCGTGCGTTTCTCGATCCGCGCCGGCAAGAAGGGCCCCGAGGCCGCGAACGTCAGCTACGTCTGACCATTCGGCGCTGGAACATGGTTTTCGAGGCGGCGTACCGGACGGTGCGCCGCCTCAAACACGTTCGAGCGCCCGGTATGGCTGAGCGGGCAGCGTTGTCGTGATCCTGTCGCCAGGCGCGACATCGCCGCCAGCGAGCACGATACCCATCACTCCGGCCTTGCGAACCAGGCGGCCATTCGCATCGCGACCGAGCACGGCCTTGAGCAGGCCGGGCTGAAGCCGGTCGATCTGATGGCAGGGATTGCGCAGCCCGGTAATCTCGACCAGGGCGTCGTTCCCCAGCCGCAAACGCGCCCCGGTCGGCAGGCCAAGCAGGTCGATCCCCCGTGTCGTGACGTTCTCGCCCATATCGCCCGGCCTCAGGGTAAATCCCGCCTGGCCGAGTTCGTCGAAGAGTTCGGCATGAAGCAGGTGCACCTGCCGCAGATTCGGCTGGCTCGGATCGGCAGCGACCCGCGAGCGATGCTTGACCGTGACGCCGCAATGGGCGTCGCCCTCGACCCCGAGTCCGGCGAGCAGACGGATGGCGGGCAGGAGTTCCTTGCTGAAGTGGTGGCGGTCGTCCCGCGCCACCGCGACGATCATGGCCGTCATGCTCATCATCCTCGCCGCCGACAGTGGACACGGCCCGCGTTGCAACGCTCCGGGTCAGGGCGCGAACGGAATATCGTTTCTGCGCAACCTGGTGCCCGGCGGATAGCCGGTCCGCGCCTCGTCGGCAAGGAAGCCGCGGGCGGCGTAGCTCAGATGAGCCCAGAACCGGTCCCACATCGGCGCGCGCACCCCGGCGCGATAGCCGTCCTGCTCGCTCAGCGCCCGGTCGCGCCAGCGCGCGGCGACGTCCTTGCCGACGAGCGCGAAGAGCATCGTGTCGCCATCGGTCGCGTCGATCGACAGCAGGACCTTGCCGCGCGCAGCCAGGTGCTCTTCGAGCTGCTGGGTCGCCTTGGCGTAGTTCTCCCAGACGGTGGTGCGGTAGGCGGCGGCCTCCTCGGCGGATCTGTCCGGGGAATCGCCCTTCAGAAACGGGCCGAACACAGTCTTTGCCGGCTCCGGCAGCGAATCGGCGTCGACCACCTTGTCGTCGTTCCAGATCTGCAGGAGCTCATAGGTGTACTTGTCCTCGACCGAGCTGAGATGGCCGGCCTCGTCGAGCAGGTTCACGGTCGCGAGGAAGAGGCGGGCCGTCGGGTTGTATTTGTCGGCGCCATGGAAGCCGAGCTGCTCGAGGCTCGTCGGCGGATTGTCGACGAAGGCTTTGACCTTGCCGACGATCGCCTCGTCATGGCCCGAGAAATCGCGCGCGAACGCAACGACGGGATGGTCCTGCTGCATGAGAAGCCGGCTCCGGATCGTGGGGTGGAAGGCGGCAAGGCTGAGAATCGCCGCCAGGCCCGCCAGGAGGACAATCCAAAGACGGCGCGAATGAGATGTCAGAACCAGCCTCCTTCATCTTCGTCGACTCCCGACGCCGCGCCGATGCTTCGGCGCAGGATCGACATGCGATGCTGGAAGCATAGACCAAAAAGCCGGGCCACAGGCTGGCCCGGCTTGCATCCTGCTGATGCCGGGGACGGCCTTAGTGGTCGTCACCCTCGAGACCGCCGATATGCTTCTGCGTGTAGAGTTCCAGGCCGACGCGCTGGATCAGCTCGAGCTGGGTCTCGAGGAAGTCGATATGCCCCTCCTCGTCCTTCATCAGGTCCTTGAAAAGGTCCTCGGACGGATAGTCGCCGACCTCACGGCAATATTTGGCCGCTTCCTGATAGAGCGCGCGCGCCTCGACCTCGGCCTTGAGGTCGCATTCGATCACTTCCTTGACGTTCTCGCCGATACGCAGCGCGTCGAGGGTCTGCAGGTTCGGGAAGCCCTCGAGGAACAGGATGCGGTCGACGAAACGGTCGGCATGGACCATCTCCTCGATCGATTCCTTCTTCCAGGTCTTGGCCATGTCCTTCAGCCCCCAATTGTCGAGCATCCGGTAGTGCAGCCAATACTGGTTGATGGCGGTCAGCTCCGAGCGGAGCCCCTTGTTGAGATATTCGATGACCTTCTTGTCACCCTTCATGGCGCCGCTCCTCGATCTCACATTAGAATGATCCTAATGTAGAGAGGGCGACAGCGAAAGGAAAGGGGAGAGTGGCGGTCCGGGGACGCTTTTTTTGCGTTTCTGGGAAGCGGCTTCAGGCCGCGGCGCGCTCGTCGCTCGCGGCGAGGCCGTCCAGCATCTGGCCGACGGAGACATGCACCGCGCATTCGATCTCGCGGCTGGCGCAGGACTGGCACTGGCTGGCGCAGGCGGCGCGCGCCTCGGCGAGAATAGCGCGGACCTCGCGTGCGCAACGGCCGCAATCCGGGCTGCAGCCGAGGCAGTCATAAGCCTCGCCGGCGGTCACCGGGCCGGAGCCGTCAGGGGCGATGGTGCCCTTGATCTGCCGGCAGGACAGGACGTTGCAGGAACAGACGATCACGCGTGGTGCCCAGCCCCGGCCGCGACCCTGGTCTCGATCTCCTCGCCATCGGCGCGGCGCAGCCGCACGATGACCTCGACCGAGGAGATCAGCATGCCCTCGGGCGCCTGCGGCAGGCCGCTGACATGAATCTCGGAGCCCGGGATGTCGACGACGGTCTCGTCGTCCTCGTTGTAGAAATGGTGATGCTCGGAGACATTGGTGTCGAAAAAGGTCTTCGGCCCCGAGACCGAGACCTGGCGCAGCAGCCCGGCCTCGGAGAACTGGCGCAGCGTGTTGTAGACGGTCGCGAGCGAGAGCGGCTCGCGAGCCCGCAGCGCCTCCTCATAGAGCATTTCGGCGCTGACATGGCGGTCGCCCTTGGCGAAGAGCAGCCAGCCCAGCGCCATGCGCTGGCGCGTCGGGCGCAGTCCCGCGGTCCGCAGCCGCGCCTTCACGGCGCTGATCGGGCAGGAAGCCGGGCTTTTCTGCGGCCACGGAATCTGTTCCGGGGCCGCGCGTGCCGGGCTGAGTTCCTTCGCGGTCAAAACGCTCATCGATACGCCTTCCACAATGCCGGCAAGCCGGCCACGTAGTTTAGAAAATATCTAAACTACTGATATTATTGCTATATTTGGCGAACCCGCGCGCGAATGTCAATTGCGAGCCGGCTGCGACAAGTCGCATCAGGCCGCGCTGCGGAGCGTCAATGCCCCCCGCCGGCCGGAGCCGCCTTGGGCGGCTTGCGCATGAAGACGGAAAGCAGGACGAGCGCTCCGAAGATGAAGGTCAGGCCGAGGAAGACGTCGCCGAAGGCCATGATCAGCGCCTGCTTGTGGGCGCGCTGGTTCATCACGGTCAGCGCCATCGCCTGCGCCGCGTCGCCGAAATCGGAGAAGCGCTGCGTCATGTTGGCGAGGCTTTCCTCCGCCACCTGCCGGCCGACCGCCACCGCCTCGTGCAGCCGGGTGATGTGCAGGTCGGTACGCGTGTTGAGCAAGGTGTTGATCACCGCCAGCCCGACGGCACCGCCGAGATTGCGGGTCAGGTTGTAGAGGCCCGACGCGTTCTTGAGCTGCGCCGGCGGCAAGGTGCCGAGCGCCAGATTGTTGATCGGCACCATGCACAGCATCAGCGAGCAGCCGCGCAGCACCTGCGGCAGCAGCAATTCGTGGAAATCCCAGTCCGCCGTAATGAAGGAGGCGATCCAGGTGCCTGCCGCGAAACCGGCGAAGCCGATCATCATCATGATGCGCGGATCGAGCTTGACCGACAGCCGCCCGGCGATCGGCGCCGTCAAGAACATCGCAAGGCCGGTGACGAACATCGTCTCGCCGATCATCAGCGCGTCATAGCCGCGGATGCGCCCGAGATAGACCGGGTAGAGATAGGTCAGCCCGTAAAGGCCGATGCCCATGGTGAAGGAGAACAGCGAGCCGAAGGCGAAGTTGCGGTTCCTGAAGGCGTAGAGATCGACCAGCGGGTCGTCCCGCGTCAGCGCCCGCCAGAAGAACAGCACCGCGCCGGCCAGCATCAGCCCGCTGAAGAACACGATCTCGTGACTCTGGAACCAGTCGAGCCTCGTGCCCTCCTCGAGCACATATTCCATGCTGCCCAGGAAGGCCGCCATGGCGCCGAGCCCGAGCCAGTCGAAGCGCTTGAGCAGGCTGTGATCCGGCTTGTCGAAATCGATCAGCGTCCAGGCGGCGATCGTGACGCCGATGCCGGGGATGACGTTGACCAGGAAGAGCCAATGCCAGGAGAAGGCATGGCTGAGATAGCCGCCGATCGTGGGGCCGATCGTCGGCGCCAGCGTCGCGATCAGGCCGATCAGCGGCGAGACGATCGGCCGTTTCGAGGCCGGGAAGATGGTGAAGGCGGCGGCGAAGACACCGGGGATCATGCCGCCACCGATGAAACCCTGGATCGCGCGCCACAGGATCATCTCGTTGATCGAGGTCGAGGTCGCGCAGAGAATGCTGGCGATGGTGAATCCCGCTGCCGCGATCGAGAAGAAGACGCGGGTCGAGAGCGCCCGGCTGAGATAGCCCGACAGCGGGATCATGATGACCTCCGCGATCAGATAGGCGGTCTGGACCCAGGCGATCTCGTCGGCGCTGGCCGACAGGCCGGCCTGGATCTCGGCCAGCGAGGCCGAGACGATCTGGATGTCGAGGATCGCCATGAACATGCCGAAGACCATCGCCAGGAAGGCGAAGATCCGGCGCATCGGAATGGCGTCGTCGGCCGGCGGGGCGCCGGCGGGATTTGCAAGGGTTGCGGTGGCCATCATGGCCTCCTGGCGCGATCGGGATCGCGGTTGCGGTGGCGAGCCCTCATCCTGAGGAGCAGCCTCAGGCTGCGTCTCGAAGGATGTTTCCAGGGGGCGCTGGACCCACCTTCGGGACGTCGCTCCTCGCGGAGCGGCTCCTCAGGGTGAGGGCTCGCGACGTCTTAGGGCTGGTTCCTTGGCCGCGGATCGATCGAAACCACGACCGACATGCCGGGTCGCAGGACATGGCGCTCCGCCGCCTGGCGGTCGAGCGCGATGCGCACGGGAACCCGCTGCACGATCTTGGTGAAGTTGCCGGTGGCGTTGTCCGGCGGCAGCAGCGAGAATACCGAGCCCGTGCCGCCGGCGATGCCGCTGACCGTGCCGGTGAAGACCTGATCGGGCAATGCATCGACCGTGATCGTCGCCTTGTCGCCGATCTTCAGGCCGCCGACCTGCGTCTCCTTGAAATTCGCGTCGACATAGACCTGGTCGAGCGGAACGATCGACATCAGCCTTTTGCCGGCGCTGACGAGATCGCCGAGCTGCATGTTGGTGTTGGCCACGAGCCCGTCGATCGGCGCGGCGATCTTGGTGAAGGAGAGGTCGCGCTCGGCCTTTTCCTCGGCCACCTTGAGCTCGTCCGCCTGCCGCGCCGCCTCGACGCGCTGCGCCTTCAGCACCTCGATATTGGCCTGCGCCTGCGTGACGCCGGCCTTGGCGCTCGCCAGCGAGGCGACCGCCTGGTCGCGCGCCGCGACGGCCGCGTCGAGGGTGGCCTGGGAGCCGTAGGACTTGGCGGCGAGGCTGCGGGCGCGGTCGAAATCGGCGGCGGTGCGGGTCACGGCCGCCTCGGCGGAGGTCTGCTGCGCCTGCGCCTGCTGGAGGCTGGCAGCAGCGGCTTCCGTCTGCGCGTCGATGCGCTGGAGCGTGGCGGCGGCCGTCGCGCTTTTCGCCCGGGCGCTTTCCAGCGCGATGCGCTGATCGCCGTCATCGAGCGTGACCAGCGGCTGGCCGGCCTTGATCTCCTGGTTCTGCTTCACCGAGACCGTCGCGATATTGGCTGCGAGCTTGGCCGAGACGGTCGCCATCTCGGCGCCGACATAGGCGTCGTCGGTCGAGACGATGAAGCGGCCATTGCGCCACCAGTCGATGCCGTACCAGAGCCCCGTCCCGAGCACCGCCGTCGCCAGCAGCATCAGCCCGGCGCGGCGCAGGGGCCTGCCGCGCGGCGGCGCCGCAGCGGGCTTTTCGGCCTCGCGCGGCAGCGCCTCGTCGGATTTGCGATCCTGCACAGGCGCGGGAGAGGTTTCGAGCACGGGGTCGACCAGCTTGAGGCGATCCCTGCGCGGCTCAATGATTGTCTCGGCAGACATGGGCGGTCCTGACGATTACCATTCGAACCATCGGGTTCGATTTCGCTTGAAATAGCGCGGGCGATGGCGCATATCAAGGGAAATCGAACCAAGTGGTTCGATTATTTTTGTGCAATGCACCAACAGCAGAACAGACAAGCGAAATCGGAATGAGCGAGGCCCCCGCAATCAAGCAGACAATGCCGCGACGCAGGCGTCGCGCCGCCGGCGCCGATCCCGACAAGCGCCGCCAGATTCTCGACGGAGCGCATGAAATCTTCATCGCGCGCGGCTTCGACGCCGCCAGCATGAGCGACATCGCCGCGGCGGCGAATGTCTCCAAAGGCACGCTCTACGTCTATTTCGAGGACAAGGAACATCTCTTCGTCGCTCTGATCGAGCGCGAGCGCGAGGCCCAGAAGCGCGGCGCCTATGAGGCGCTCGACGAGGATCCCGACCTTGCCCATGCCCTGACCAATTTCGGCGAACGGCTGATCCGGCTGCTCGTCGGCGAATTCGCCATGAGCGCGCATCGCATCGTCATCGGCGTGGCCGAGCGCATGCCCGATCTCGGCCGGGAATTCTACGAGAACGGGCCGATGCAGGGCGCGCAGCGCATCGCCGGCTATCTCGACCGCAAGGTCGCCGATGGCCAGCTCGCGATCGAGGACACCGCGCTGGCGGCGATGCAGTTCCTCGACCTGTGCCAATCGGGCCTGCTGCGCCCTCGCCTGTTCAACGCAGTGCGCAAGCCGCCCTCCGACGCGGAGATCAGCCGGGTCGTCGCTGCCGCCGTCGAGATGTTCCTGGCGCGCTATGCGAAGCGGCAGGCAGGCCGCTGAAGCCGGCTCGCGTCAGCGAAGCGCCTCGCGCGCCCGCATCCGCTCGCGGTGGGCGGTGTAGAGCCCGGAGCCGGCGATGATGACCGAGCCGACCAGGGTCCAGATGTCGGGCAGCACGGCGAAGAGGAAGAAGCCGAACAGCGAGGCCCAGAGCAACTGCGAATAGGAGAAGGGCGCGAGCAGCGAGGCGTCGGCATGGCGGAAGGCGAGGATGAAGAACCAGTGCCCGACCGTCGAGGCGATGCCGATGAAGGCGCCGATCGCGATCGCCGCAGCCGAGAGCGGCTGCCAGGTGAGCGGCTGCATGAGCGAGAGCAGCACGAAACCGACCAGTGCCGAATAGGCCAGCGTCGTCACCGGGTTCTCGCTGGCGCTCATCATCCGGGTCACGATCAGCGCGAAGGCCCAGGTCAGGGCCGAAAGCACCGGCAGCAGCGAGGCGGGCTGGAAGCCGGCGCCGCCCGGCCGGACCACGATCAGGACGCCGATGAGGCCGATCAGCGTCGCCGTCCAGCGCCTCCAGCCGACGCGCTCGCCGAGCAGTGGGATCGACAGCGCCGTGACGAAGAGGGGCGAGACGAAGCTCGTCGCCGTGGCGTCTGCGATCGGCAGGTCTTTCAGCGACGAGACGAAGAGGATCGAGGAGACAGTCACCGCGGCGCCGCGCAGGAACTGCATCGACAAGCGCTTCGGCCGCAGGCCGGCAATACCCGAGCGCAGCGCGATCACGACCATGATCGCGGCGAAGGCGGCATAGCGCATCCAGGTGATCTGCAGCGCCGGCACGCTGTCGGCCAGGTATTTCGAGGCGACGTCGGCGCTCGACATGAAGATCGAAGCGATCAGGATCAGGCCGATGCCGCGCAAACCGTTATCGTCGCTTGGCCGGGGGCGCGGCAAGGCTTCGGCCGTGACCGGCAGCGCCGGCGCAGGGCTTTCGGAAGGGAGAGGATCGGACAAGGGACCGGACAGGAAGACGGGACGATGAGGGGCGCAGCCTAGCAGGTTTATCTCCCGGGCCCGCGCGCAAAGGCAGAACAGCCCCCATGCGCCCAGCCGGCAGAGAAAAGGCGGGCGCAAGGCCCGCCTCGCCGGCGATCCTTGCCAATCGGCCTCAGGCCGCCTTCTTGCGCGGCTGGATCAGCTTGCGGTTGACCAGCACCTCGGCGATCTGCACCGCATTCAGCGCCGCGCCCTTGCGCAGATTGTCGGAGACGCACCAGAAGGCGAGCCCATTCTCGACGGTGGCGTCCTCGCGGATGCGCGAGACATAGGTCGCATCCTCGCCGGCCGCCTCTTCCGGCGTGATGTAGCCGCCGGGCTCATGCTTGTCGATGACGAGGATGCCGGGAGCCGAGCGCAGCACCTCGCGCGCCTCGTCCGCGGTGACCGGCTTCGCGCACTCGATATTGACGCTCTCGGAATGGCCGATGAAGACCGGCACCCGCACGCAGGTGGCGGTCAGCTTGATCTTCGGATCGAGGATCTTCTTGGTCTCCGCCATCATCTTCCACTCTTCCTTGGTGAAACCGTCCTCCATGAAGACGTCGATATGCGGAATCACGTTG
>JAESGM010000216.1_pt1 | contig 106168 bp, 91 predicted proteins | sample 9269721 | NCBI WGS metagenome assembly JAESGM01 (sample SAMN15720920, study PRJNA650825) | algae metagenome | isolation source: Komarekiella atlantica HA4396-MV6 and co-occurring heterotrophs from... | place: USA: Theobald House, Kauai, HI | collected 2009-07-29 | reverse complement strand
TCTCCGCCATGTTCGGCGCGCAGCCCGAGATCGACGTGGGCGAGAACGAGACGGTCTATGCGGCGCTGCGCCATGATGCCGACCGCCGGCCGCTGAGGGAGGTCATCCGCCGGACCTATTTTGATGGCGTCGATCTGGTGCCCGGCAACATCGAGGTCATGGAGTACGAGCACGAGGTGCCGCGGGTGATTGCGGGCCGGCCCGGCGGTGGCGCACTCTTCTTCGAGCGGCTCAGGGCCGCGATCGCGGAGGTCGAGGATTCATACGATGTGGTCGTGCTCGACACGCCGCCCTCGCTCGGCTTCCTGACGCTCGGGGCCATCTACGCCTCCACCGGCATGATCGTGACGGTTCATCCCGCGATGCTCGACGTCGCCTCGATGAGCCAGTTCCTGCTCATGATGAGCGACCTCATCCGCGTGATCGAGGATGCGGGCGCCGTGCTCAGGCAGGACTTCTTCCATTACCTTGTGACCCGCCACAATCCGAACGACCAGCCGCAGGCGCAGGTCGTGTCGATGCTCCGGCATCTCTTCGGATCGGAGGTGCTGATGCCGACGGCCGTCGAGAGCACGGCGGTGGAGGCTGCGGGACTCGCCAAGCGCAGCCTTTATGAGCTGGAGCCCGGTGAAATCGGCCGCGACACCTTCCGCCGGGCGCGCGAATCCGTCGATGCCGTCAACGAGGGAATCCTCGGCCTGATCAAGGCGAGCTGGGGCCGGCGATGAACAAGAAGCCGCCCCGCCGCTCCATCGTCTCGAGCTTCAGCGCCTTCGCGGGGCCCGCGGCGCCGGCGGAGTCCGCTGCGCCTCCATCTGCCGAGGCGGCGCCCGAGCAGAAGGCGGAGTTTTCCGTCACGCGGCTCTCCGGCCGGCCACCCGCCCGCGTGGGAGCCGGGATCATCGGGGCGACGCAACGCACCCTCACCGACATCCGCGAGGAGCGCGACCGCCTGCTGGCCCAGGTCGAGGCTGGCGGGTTGGTCGAGGTCGACCCAGAGTCGGTCGACCCCTCCCCGCTGCCGGACCGGTTGCCGGACGATGACCCGACCGCCTTCGAGGCGCTGAAGCGCAGCCTCGCGGAGGAAGGCCAGAAGGTCCCGGTTGAGCTCCGGAGGCATCCCGATCAGCCCGGCCGCTACCAGCTCGTCTATGGCCACCGGCGCTGGCGCGCCGCGCGCGAGCTGGGCCTGCGGCTGAAGGCGATCGTCGGTGAACTCGACGACCGCGCCATGGCGCTGGCGCAGGGCCTCGAGAATGCGGCCAGGCAGGACCTTTCCTGGATCGAAAAGGCGCTCTTCGCCTGGCGGATGGAGGCGGCCGGCATCCGGGCGCGCGACATCCGCGCCGCCCTCCAGGTGGACGACCCGGAACTCGCCCGCTTCCGTTCGGTCTGCCGGGCGCTGGGACCTGAACTCATCGCCCTGATCGGCCGCGCTCCGAAGGCGGGCCGCCCCCGCTGGACGGAGCTTGCCGCGGCGGCCTCCGCTGCTCCGGCGCGGCTCGACGCCTTGCGAGAGCGGTTGCAGGCGGAGGGGGCGAGCACATCCGACCAGCGCTTCGCTCGCGCGCTCGCGAGCTTCGCTTCCGCGGCAAGCCCGACGGGCCGCCGGACCCTGGCGCTCGAAGGGCCGGGGGGCGGGAGGCTGGCGAAAGCCTCGATCGGCCCTTCCGAGATCACGATCAAGATCGAGAAAGGCGGGGACGGTTTCCTCGTCTTTCTCGAAGCCGCATTGCCCGACCTCGCCGCGCGCTACCGGGCGCAGGGAGAGGGCCAATGATTCGGCGGCAGATTCCGTTTCTGGCGACCGCCAGCGACCGGACGGACGGCCTTCGGCCGGCCTGAAACGCAACCCCGAACCCGGAAAGGACAGCGGATCGACGGGACAAAGAAAAGGCCCCCAAGCGGCGAACCGACCTGAGAGCCTTCGTTTCTTCTAGCACGGATACGAATACCTCTCCCCGAATCACCTGTCAATGTCGGACCACCGTTTCGGTGGCTGCTTTCGCTCGCCCGAAAAGCTGAACGCAGACCATGGAAACGCAGATCGCGACGACGCCCTTTGGGCGCCGTCCGGCGTCGCTCGCCCAAATCGCCACGCAGGCCAAGCTGCGCGAAGCGATGGAGGCTGCGCGCGCGCCGGGCTCGAACGCCCCCGCCGCCGTCAACAAATGGCATCTTTTCCGCACGCTGACCGAGATCCGCGAGCGCCTCGGCGTGTCCGACCGCGCGCTTTCCGTCCTTAATGCGCTGCTGACCTTCCATCCCGAAACGGCGCTGGCGCTCAGCGACGGTGAGGACGCGTCGGACGATCTCGTCGTCTATCCGTCGAACCGCCAGCTCTCGCTCCGGGCCCATGGCATGGCCGAGGTGACGCTGCGTCGTCACCTTGCCGCGCTCGTCGAAGCGGGGCTCATCGTCCGCCGCGATAGCCCGAACGGCAAGCGCTATGCGCGCCGAGGGCCCGCGGGCGAACCGGCCGCCGTCTTCGGCTTCGACCTCACCCCGCTCGTGGTGCAGGCCGTCGCCTTCGAGGCGGAGGCGGAGACTCTGCGCCGGCAGCGGCGCGAGCGTCAGTTTGTGAAGGAGCGCATCAGCCTGCGCCGGCGCGACATCCAGAAGTGGCTGACGCTGGCGCTCGACGAAGATCTGCCCGGCGACTGGGAGCCTCTGCGGCGGCAGTTCATGGCCCTGGCGAGGCCGCTGCGCAGCCTGCGCACGGACGACGACCTGGCGGCCATGGACGCCCAGGTCGGAGACCTCCACGCGGTCGTCGCCAAGCTGCTGAATTTGCAGGTTGTTGCCAAAAAATCGGACGGCAATGACGTCCAGACCGAGCGGCACAAGGCAAGTTCAAAAACACAAAACACTAAAGATATTGAACCAACCTCCGACGGAGGTGGGGCCGACGTTTGCGATGGGGCGGGGAACGTCGTTGATGCGACAGGCAGCGAGGCGCCGCTCGGACTGGTGCTGGAAGCCTGCATCGATCTGCATGACTGGTGCGACACAGGACGGATCGAGAGCTGGTCTGAGCTGCTGACGACGGCGGAGCGGGTGCGACCGATGCTTGGCATTTCGCCGGATGCCTGGGCGGAGGCGCGACGGGTGCTCAAACCGCGAGAAGCTGCCATCGCGCTCGGTTTCATCCTGCAGCGCAGCGAGCATTCGTCAGAGGTGGCGGTGACTTCGGATGGACAGGCGCTGGTGAACGGATCGCCGGCCATACGCTCGGCTGGCGCCTATCTGCGAAGCCTGACGGCACAGGCGGAGGCGGGCGCGTTGCGCCTCACCCCGCTGCTGATGGCCCTCATCGGCCAGCGGCTGAAGCAGCGCAAGAGAGGCGGCTGAGCGGTGGCGGCCGGTTGCATCACCACCCTTGGCAGCTGCCAAGGACTGTCAGTCGAGAAGCCTGGCGGCCCGACCCATCTTGCGCTCGGCGTCGTTGTAGTAACGCGCCGCCTGCTGCACCGAGCGGTGCTGCGACTGGGCCATCGCTTCCGTCAACGGAACGCCCTGCCGCGCCGCTTCGGTCAGATAGCCGGACCGAAGCCCGTGTGCCGAGACGCTGTCTGGATCGAGGCCAGCCAGGGCCGCGCGCTTCTTGACGATCAGGTTTATGGCTTGCGGCGTGAGCGCCTTGCGGCTGACGTTGCCCCATTGGTCGATCGCCCGAAACAGGGGACCGGTGGCGACGCCCGCCGCTGTGAGCCAAGCGCGAAGCGCCGTCACAGGCTTGCCGACAATCCAGGCCTCGGCGCCGTCCGCGGCATCGGTCGTCTTGGTGCGGCCAAGTCGCAGGGAGGCCACGGGGAGAGGCGCGGCATCCTCGCCTTCGGGAATGTCGGACTCGAACCTGACGTCCTCGACGCGCAGCCCCGCGACCTCGGAGCGGCGCCGACCGCCGGAGCCGAAGGCGAGGAGCAGGATGGCGCGGTCTCGGATGTCGGCTGTCCGGTTCATCCAGCAGGTGCGCAGCAGCGCCTCGATCAGGTCGCCGGTAAGCGCCCGCTCGCTCTTGCGGGCAGGGACGCGCGCCGCCGCGCGGACCGAGAGCCGCAGGGCGGTGCGCAACTGGCCGTCGGCGAAGTCGCCCTCCAGTCCCCGCCAGCGATGCATCGTGCGCCAGAGGGCGAGGCGGCGGCGGACGGTCGCGGGCGCGTGCGGCCCGGCGACGGCCAGCGCACCTTGGCGCCGGAGATCATCCGCAACCTCCTGCGGCATCCCATGATCCGGGTCCGACTCTTTGCGGATCGGATCCCAGAGATGATGGGCGACGAATTTCAGCAAAAGCTCGCGCTCCGCGGGCCAAGGCAGCGGCGCGCCCGTCGCCGCGAGACACCAGCGCTCGAGATAGGCGAGGTCGGACGCGAGCGCCCGCAGCGTGTTCTGGCCCATGCCCGTCGTGACGAGGTGCCGGAGCGTCGCAAGGTCCGTGGGTGACAAAAGCCCGGAGAGCTGCTCCTGACGGGCGAGAGGCAGCAACCCGTCGAGCGCGGATTCGAGTGGATCGTGCGAGAGGGGCGGGTTGGCAATGGCGGCCGTGCGGCGGGTCATAGCGCAGTCCTGAACCGGTTCGGCCCTTCCGTCAAAGGGCTGAATTGCCGGCGGAAGCGGAAAGGCGTCCGAACGGGGCGAGCTGGTCGTCACCTCTATCCTCGCCGATGTCTGGGCCAGGCCAACCAGTCTCGAGGCTGCGCTGCAGACGAGGGCAGCCGGGGCGCTTCGTCACCTGGCGACTGGGCAGGACACGCCTTGGCAGGATCGGAAAGTGTTGTTGCCCCTTAAAGACCGGACAGGGTCTCCTGGGTTGATCGGGCGATGAACTCACGCGGTGAGCGGTAGCCCAACGCGCGATGGGATGAAGCTCTTGTAGTGCGCCAGCCAGAGTAGAAGCTGGCGCAGCACGCTTTGCGCGTCCGGGATGGGCGAGACGCGGACCTAGTCGCGTTTCAGCGTACGCACGAACGCCTCGGCCATGCCGTTGGATTGCGGGCTCTCCAGCGGGGTCGTCTTCGGCGTCAGGCCGATCTCGCGGGCAAAGCGACGCGTCTCCCTGGCGAGATAGCAGCTACCGTTGTCGGTCAGCCACTCGATCGGGGCAGGCAACCGGTTGACCCAACCGAACCTGTGCTCGACGGCCGCCACCATGAGGTCGCGCACGTCCTCTCCGGTGATGCCGCCCGTGGTCGCGACAAAGCTCATCGCCTCGCGGTCGCAACAGTCGAGCGCAAAGGCCACACGCACCCGCTCGCCGTTTTCGGCCGCGATCTCGAGCCCATCCGAGCACGAGCGCGTGTTGCGCACGTACACAGCCACGCGGCCCTCGTGCCGGCGCGCCTCGGCGCCGCCCGCGTGGCGCTGGAGCAGAAAGCCGTGCACCTTCATGACGCGGTAGACGCGCTTCACGTTCGGCGCGGGTCGCCCCTCTCGCTCGGCTTGCCGGCGCAACAGAGCGTGGACCGCCGGTCGCCATAGGTCGGAAGGTCGGCATCCGGCAACGGCGGGTGCCCCCGCCGTTGCGCCATGGGCTGCCGGGACGAGGCGAGGTGCGGGCGCGAGACGCCCAAGGCTGAGGCCACCGCGCTCACCGGCTGTTTCCGGGCCACGAGGTCACGCGCAAGGGCAGCTTTTTGGGGGCGGCAACGCGCTCCAAGGCCTCGCGCAGGATCTCGTTCTCCATCGTCTTCTTGCCGAGCAGCCGCTGCAGTTCCCGGATCTGCTGCTGGGCTGCACGGTACTCAGAGGCGGGCACGACCTCCTCGCCAGCACCGGCTGCTGTGAACGCGCCTTGGGCTATCAGCCGGCGCCAGGTAAAGAGCTGGTTGCCTACGATGCCGTATCGGCGCGCGACGATCTAGACCGAGTTGCTGGCAGGTGCGTCTCTTCGACGATGCGAACCTTCTCCTCCGTCGACCAGCGTCGGCGGCGCTGCACGGAGGTGATCACCTCGACACGATTGGGGCGAGGCAGATCGCTGTCAGAACCAGTCATACGGTGGACCACAAGCATTACACTTCCATAAGTGCGAGGCCCTGTCCGGTCGGATAGGGGGCTACCTCAGAAAGGCAACTCGGCAGGCCTTTTCGGCGCGTGTACGCGCGCCAATTCGAGTTTCAGAAGCCTAATAGCCTTCCATCGCGATAATGTGTAGTTATCGAGAGTGAGGAACGGCCTTAGGGGATTGCCGCGGTGAACCAATCCATTTCGCCAATTATTTGCATAAGCGTTCTCCCGTCATGGTTAATGAGAGATTTAGATCAGGAAGCTTGCGGCTGAAAGCTCTTGTCGCCTCCTCTGCGCAGTGATGGCGCTCCCGCCGGAGGGGGGAGTAGCGGCTTCGGACGCAGGGCCTATGACGACGGCGGTGCCTGCGGCTCTGGCGCATGCGACACCCCTGCCCGCTTCAGCGGCCATCGGTGCCCTCTCGCGCCTCATGCGCCAGTCGACGGGCCTCGTCGACGAGCCCCTGCCTCTTCTGCCTGTCTTGGATCACGATGAAGGCGCTGACGAGCGCGTAGGATTCCGGGATCGCGAGAAAGCGGACGAGTTCCCTGGTGAAGCCCGCCATGTCATGGCCGCAGTCGGGCTGCGGCGCGCCTTCGATCAGGCCGCCGATCGACATCTTCAGGGTTTCGGCCGCCTGGATGAGGCGGCGCGGCGGGATCGGCTTGTCGCCCGTCTCGAACAGGCGGAGTTCGGTGACTGACACGCCGAGGCGTCCGGCCAGTTCCTCCTGGCTCATGCCCGAGGCCTCGCGCCGCTCGCTCAGTCGGCGTCCAACGTGACGCTGGATGTCGGTCCTGCCTAATTCCATGAACAATACTCGAAATATGGGAAGGGCCCGCGCCGTCGTGGCGCGGCTGCCGACATGTGCTGCCGGGCAGCGAGGCCCGGCGAGGCTCGCGCCGGCTGCGCTCGACCAAACGGTCGAGCGGCGCGGCGCGAACCAGGGGGCCGCGTCAGCCCGAGAAGGGAAGCGACGAATGATGGACGACGATGCGCAGCTTGCCGGCGTCGTCCTTGACGAACTTCCAGGTCTTGTCGACCGTGGTGATCTTCCCGTCCTTGCCGGTGATGCTGACATTGCCCATCGTCGTGGCCGTGTCGCCGGCGATGAAGATCGCGATGTTGGCGACGTCGCACTTCGTCCAGCCCTTGAGGGCGAAGCCGGTGTCCTTCGGGAAGGCCTGGTCGCCGCCGACGAAATAGGCGAGCGCGCCGGCGCGCGTGGTGCGGAAGGTCTGCGGGGCGACGGTGAGCGTCGGCTTGAAGAGAACCGCGCCCATCTGGTAGCCGTAAGCCGCATCGATGACCTGCTCGGCAAGAGCCTTGGCCGCGGCCGGACCCTGTGTTTCGCCGGTGCGGCCGATGTTGACGAGCGCGTCGCACCAGGCGCGCTGGGCGGCCAGGACCTCGGTCTCGGTCACGGCCTTGTTGACGACGGCGGTCTGCGCCGTGGCGGCGCCGGCGAGGGCGAGGGTGGCGAGGGCGGCGGCGGCCAGGAATCGATTGTGGATCACGGTCAAGTCTCCCAGACAGGTCATTGGTTGCGCGGGTTGCACGCTGCTACCCCGACGTCAGCACCATGACGGCCCGTGCTGACGCAGGCTTGAAAGGCAGATGAGCGATGGCTGACAGCAAGATGAAAACGGGATGACAGAGGAGCCGGCCGGACAGCAGCCGCAGGCCTTCCGGAAGCGGATCACGCTGGCGCTCGCGGCGCTCGCGGTGATCGCGGCCGTGCAGGGAGGCTTCGCGATCTGGGCGGTCGGCGTGTCGGAGCATCACCTGCAACGCGGCCGCGTCGCCGCCGACATCCGGCAGAGCTTCACGGACCTCTGGTTCTCCAAGCAGCAGCTGAGGAACTGGATGGCGCAGCGCCAGTTCGGCGCCGACGCGACCGACCAGCAGAGGGACATGCTGCTCGGCCGCATGCGGGTGGCGCTCGACCGGCTGGACGAGCTTGCCAAGCAGGCCGTCCTCCTCGACGACGGTGCGGCCGCCCGACAGCGGCAGGCGCAGCGGCGGGACGCCCTCGTCGTTCTGCGCTCGAGCCTCAACCAGCTGGGCCGCGGGCTGTCCGCGCTCAACCAGCCCACGCCCGGCCTCGACACCCGCTCGGCCTGGACGATCGCCAACGATCTCTTCGACAATGCGGAGGGCCGCGACCTGCGGGCGCTGCTGGCCGACAGCCTGGCGCGGGAGGAGGTGGCGCTGCGCGAGAAGCGGGCCCAGACCGATTCCTCCCTCGCCGCGCTGCGGAACTTCTGGATCGCGACGACCGCCGTGCTCGTCGTCACGGCGCTCCTGCTGGCGGCGGCGCTCGTCCGGGCGCTCGGCCGCCCCTTGCGGGCGCTGGTCGAGGGCGCGGCGGCGCTGCGCGCCGGCGACCTCTCGCACCGCATCGCCCTCGACGGCAAGGACGAGTTCGGCGATGTCGCCGGCCGGATGAACGCCATGGCGCAGGAGCTGTCCGCCCATCGCGACCGGGAGCGGCAGGCGCGCATCGCGCTCGAGGACCAGGTCGCGAGCCGCACGGCGGAGCTGACCGCGGCGCTCGATGCGCAGACCGCGGCGGAGGCCCGCCGGCGCCAGCTTTTCGCCGACATCAGCCACGAGCTGCGCACCCCCACGACCGCCATCCGCGGCGAGGCGCAGATCGCGCTCCGGGGCGAGGTCAAGCCGGCCGCGGAATACCGGCAGTCGCTGCGCCGGATCGAGGGCGCCGCGCGCCAGCTCGGCGCCACGATCGACGATCTGCTGACGATGGCGCGGAGCGACATGGATTCCCTCTCGCTCCGCCTCGAGCCGCTCGATCTCGGCGTCGTGCTGGAGGAGACGCTGGCGCTCGGCGAGAGCATGGCGGAAGCGCGCGGCATAAGGCTCCATCGCGGCGCCTGGCCGGGCCCTCTCCTGATCAAGGGGGACGCCGACCGGCTGAAGCAGCTCTTCCTGGTGCTCATCGACAATGCCGTCCGCTACTCTCACCGGGGCGGCGGCGTCGCGATCGGGATGTCGAAGACCGAAACAGGCAGGCCCGGCACGAAGTCCGCGATCGAAGTGACGATCAGCGACGACGGCATCGGCATCGCCGACGAGGAGTTCGGGCAGGTGTTCGAGCGCGGCTATCGCGGACCGGCCGCCGCCGCCCATTGCGCCGACGGAAGCGGGCTCGGCCTGCCGATCGCGCGCGTCCTCGCCCGCCGGCATGGCGGCGACATCAGCCTCTCGCGCAAGCCTGGCGGCGGCACGGCCGCCATCGTCACCCTGCCGCTGCTCAAGCCCGCGATCGTGGAACCCGCATGAACATCCTGCTGATCGAGGATGACCGCCGCATCGCCGATTTCGTGCAGCGCGGGCTGCGTGCGGAGGGGATGCGCGTGACCGTGTCGCGCGAGGGCGGCGAGGGGCTGGTGATGGCCCATCAGGCCTGGCAGGACTTCGCCGCGGGCGGCCCCTCCACGACCATCATCCTCGACCTCATGCTGCCCGACATGACGGGCCTCGACGTCTGCCAGGGTCTGAGGGCGGCGCGGAACCAGCTGCCCGTGCTGATGCTGACGGCGCTGTCGACGGTCGAGGACAGGGTCGCGGGCCTCAGGCTCGGCGCCGACGACTATCTGTGCAAGCCCTTCGACTTCGAGGAACTGCTGGCCCGCCTCGAGGCGCTGGGCCGGCGCGGGCGGGACTTCAAGCCTTCCGCGCCGACCCTGCTCAAGGTCGCCGATCTCGAGCTCGACCGCGCCACGATGAAGGCGACGCGCGCCGGCCAGGCGCTCGCGCTCACGGCGCGGGAGCTCGCCCTGCTCGAACTCCTGATGAGCGCGCCCGGCAAGCTCTTCAGCCGCGAGCGCATCCTCGCCAACATCTGGGGCGTGAACGAGGATCCGCTGACCAACGTGGTCGATGTCTATATCGCGCGGCTGCGGACCAAGATCGACGACGGTCACCATGTTCGCCTCATCCAGACGCAGCGCGGCCTCGGCTACAGGCTGGAGCCGGCGGCCGAGGGGTCGTGAGCGTTTGAGGGCGGGAGGCTGATTCCGTCCGCGGGGAAAGCGCGCTACAGAGCGGGGGCCACTCCAGCGCGTGCCGATGCCTAGCGACCCCACAGATCCGCAGATCCAGCCCGGTTTGGGCGCAGGCGACACGATCCTCGTCGTGGACGACGACGGCGAGATCCTGCAGCTGATCGCCCGCTTCCTGCGCGCCAACGGCTTCCATGTCGTCACGGCCCGCAGCGGCGCGGAGATGCAGGAGGCGCTCCGGCGCGCGGCGATCGACCTGGTGGTGCTTGACGTCATGCTGCCGGGGCCGAGCGGCCTCGACCTCTGCCGCGACCTGCGGCGGACGTCGGCCTTGCCCGTCATCATGCTGACGGCGAAGGGCGACGAGATCGACCGGATCGTGGGGCTCGAGGTGGGGGCGGACGATTACCTGCCGAAGCCCTTCAACCCGCGCGAGCTGCTCGCGCGCATCAACGCGGTGCTCCGCCGCTCGCGCCAGCGGCCGACGCACGTGGCACCGACGCGGCGGCGCGGCTACGGCTTCGCGGGCTGGCGGCTCGACCTCCTCAAGCGGGAACTGTCGGACCCCCGCGGCGTGATCGTCGATCTCTCGACCGGGGAGTACGACATGCTGCTCGCCTTCCTGGAGGCGCCGAACCGGGTGCTCGACCGGAACTACCTGCTCGACGCCGCGCGCAACCGCACGGCCGAGCCGTTCGACCGGGCGATCGACGTGCAGGTGAGCCGCCTGCGCCGCAAGATCGACCCCGATTCTACCCTCATCAAGACCGTGCGCGGCGCAGGCTACATGTTCTGCGCCGACGTGACTCAGGTCTGAGGCGGCCATGCTGCGGCGGCTTCTCGCCAGGATCGACAGTCTCGGGCTCCGCGCCCTCGTCGTGATGCTGGTCGGCATTGGGCTCGTGCATGTGGCGAGTCTCTGGACGTACCAGCATTCGCTGACGCGCGAGATCGAGCTCTCGAACGACGCGCGCCTCGCCGACCGCCTGCTGACCATCAAGCGCGCCGTGATGCGCGTGCCGCCGGCCGAGCGCGAGGCGGTGGCGCATGATCTCTCCGGCGGCCCGATCGAGGCGCACTGGAGCCGCAACGAGCATGCGATCGCCGGCGGTCCCGGGGCCGGCGAATGGGATGGGCTGGGCGCGCGCCTGCGCGAGGCGGCGCCGGAACTCGCCGACGATGCCCTGATCATCGGCGCCAACCGCAAGCTCGCGGACGACCCGCATCTGGCGCTCGTCTCGATGCGGCTCCCGGATGCGACCTGGGTCAATGTCAGCCTCGTCGCCTGGAAGCCGCGCGTCGAGGGCGGGCATGGCACGCTGCTCTCGACCACGCTGATGGCGCTCGGCGCCATGCTGGTGTCCGTGCTGCTGGTGCGCTGGCTGGCGCGGCCCCTGTCCGACTTCACCGAGGCCGCCCGCCGCTTCTACCAGCAGCGGGACATGACGCTCGTGCCGGAGGAGGGCCCGCGCGAGGTGCGGGCGCTGGCCAGCGCCTTCAACGACATGCAGCGCCGCATCACGCGGCTGGTCGACGACCGGACCCAGACGCTGGCGGCCGTGTCGCATGACCTCAAGACGCCGATCACGCGCCTGCGCTTCCGCATCGAGGAGATCGAGGACGGGGCCGCCCGCGGCGCCATCTCGGCCGACCTCGACGAGATGGAGCGGATGCTCGACCAGACGCTCGCCTACCTCAGCGGCGACCGCGCCGGCGAGGAGACGAAGCCCGTCGACGTGGTGGCGATCCTCGGCAGCCTCGCCTCGGATCTCGTCGACGCCGGCCGCGAGGTCTCGCTGGCGGGCGCCGAGGCCGCCGTCGTTCCCGGCCGGCGGCTGTCGCTGAAGCGCGCCTTCGCCAACCTCATCGACAATGCGCTGAAATACGGCGACGCGGCGGAGATCACAGTCCGGACCGGCGACGGGGTGGAGATCGCGATCCGCGACCGGGGACCCGGCATCGCGCCCGCCGACGTGGAGCGGGCCCTCGCACCCTTCGTCCGGCTCGAGCCCTCGCGCAACCAGGAGACCGGCGGCTTCGGCCTCGGCCTCGCCATCGCCCAGGCGATCGTCGAGGGGCATGGGGGCACGCTGAAGCTCGCGAACCATCTCGACGGCGGCCTCGTGGCGACGATCCGGCTGCCCGCCTCCGCCTGAAACAATCGGTTACAATCCGGCAACATGCTTGCGCCACGCCTCGCCTAGGGCGGAGACGCCGGAACTGTCGACCGGCGCCTGCTCTCGGGGATCGCATGAAGTTCGGGCTCGCAAGCCTCCTGTCCTTGGTCCTGCTCGCCTGCGGTCCCGCCGCGGCGCATGAAGGTCACGACCATGGCGCGCCGCCGCCGCCCGTCACGACGACGATCGCGCCGCGCGCCGACGCCTCGTCGAACGAGTTCGAGCTGGTCGCCATCGCCCGCGCCGGCAAGCTCCGCATCTATCTCGACACGTTCCGCGGCAACGAGCCGGTGGACGGCGCGGAAATCGAGGTCGACGGGCCGGACGGCACCGTCAAGGCGAGCGTCGAGGGCGAAGGCGTCTATGCGATTCCCGCGCCCTGGCTGCAGAAGCCGGGCGGCCATGATCTGGCCTTCACCGTCAGCGCCAAAGGGGCGATCGACGTCCTCACCGCCACCCTGACGATCCCCGAACCGCCGGCGGCTGCGCCGACCGCGGCGGGGCCCTGGACCGCCGTCATCGGCAGCGCCGTCGCCCAGGACATCCGCACCCGTCTGGAGCAGCGCGACACGAGCCTCTGGCTGGTGGCGGGGGGCGCCTTCCTGGCGGGACTCGTCGCGGCCCGGCTGCTGCGCCGCCGCCCGGCGGCCGCAGCCTTGGCGCTCTTGGCGCTCGTCCCTGTGCTGGCGGCAGGCCCGGCCGTCGCCTCGGGACCGCCGGCCGCGGCCCCCGCCGTGGCGGAGCGCGACGTGGCCCAGCGCTTCGCCGACGGAGCCATCTTCGTGCCGAAGACGACGCAGCGCATCCTCGCGATCCGCACGCTCTTCACCGAGCAGCGGACCTATCCCGGCAGCGTCGAGCTGCCGGCGCGTGTGATCCCCGACCCGACAACGTCTGGCTATGTCCAGGCGTCCGTCGCCGGCCGCCTCGCGCCGCCGCCCGGCGGCTTTCCGCGGCTCGGCACCCGCGTGAAGGCGGGCGACGTGCTCGCCTTCGTGCAGCCCGCCATCCCGGCGGCCGACGTGACCAGCCAGCAGCAGCAGGCGCGGGAGCTCGACCAGCAAATCTCGCTCGTCGAGCGGCGGCTGGAGCGCTTCCGCCAGATCCAGGGCGTGATCGCCCGCGCCCAGCTCGAGGACGCCGAGCTGGAGTTGAGCGGCCTTCGCCTGCGCCGGGCCAACCTCGAGCGTGCGCCTCGCGAGGCGGAGAAGCTCGTGGCGCCCGTCTCGGGCGTCATCGCGGCTGTCCAGGCCGTGGCCGGCCAGATCGCCGAGACGAACGCCGTGATCTTCCAGATCGTCGACCCGCAGCGCTTCTGGGTCGAGGCGCTGAGCTTCGAGGCGCAGGCGATCGACGGCGGCGCCGACGGCCGCTTCGCCGACGGGCGGACCGTGCCGCTCGCCTATCGTGGCAGCGGTCTCGCGGACCGCAACCAGGCGATCCCGATCCAGTTCAGCGTCGAGGGCGAGGCGCGGGGCCTGCGCTCCGGCCAGCTGCTCACGGTGCTCGCCGCCACGCAGGACGAGCGGAGCGGCGTTGCCGTGCCGCGCACCAGCGTGCTCCGGGGCCCCAACGGCCAGTCCATCGTCTACGAGCACACGAACGCCGAGCGTTTCATGCCGCGCGAGGTGCGCGTGCAGCCGCTCGACGGCCAGCGCGTGCTGATCGTCTCCGGCATCGAGCCCAGCCGGCGCATCGTGACGCAGGGCGCGGAACTGCTGAACCAGATCCGCTGAGCCGGCCCTCATGTTCAACTTCCTCGTCACCCAGTCGCTGCGCAACCGCCTCTTCGTGCTGGCGGCGGCGGCCCTGATGATCGTCTACGGCGCCTTCACGGCGACGAAGCTGCCGGTCGACGTCTTTCCCGACCTCAACCGGCCGACCGTCACCATCATGACGGAGGCGGAAGGGCTGGCGCCGCCCGAGGTCGAGCAGCTCGTCACCTTCCCGCTCGAGACGCAGATGAACGGCCTGCCGGGCGTGACGCGCGTGCGCTCGACCTCCGGCGTCGGCCTCTCGATCGTCTATGTCGAGTTCGACTGGGGCACGGACATCTTCCGCAACCGCCAGCAGATCGCGGAGAAGCTGTCGCTGGTGCAGCCGCAACTGCCCGCGAACGTCGTCCCGCAGATGGGGCCCATCAACTCGATCATGGGCCAGATCATGCTGATCGCCGTGACCGGTCCTGACCATGTCTCGCCGATGGACCTGCGCGAGCTCGCGGATTTCACCATCAGGCCGAGGCTGCTGACGATCCCCGGCGTGGCGCAGGTCATCCCGATCGGGGGCGAGGTGCGGCAATACCGCGTGTCGCCGAATCCGGCCGCGATGCGCGCCTCCGGCGTCACCTTCGAGCAGGTCGAGCGGGCCCTCGCGCAGTTCGGCGCCAACACCGGCGGCGGCTTCACCGACCAGTACAGCCGCGAATTCCTGATCCGCAACATCGGCCGCACCCGCAGCCTCGACGACCTGCGCGGCGTGATCGTCGCGACCGTCGCCGGCCAGGCGATCGCGCTCCGCCAGGTGGCGGACGTCTCCTACGCGGCCCGCATCAAGCGCGGCGAGGCGGGCTTCCAGGGCAGGCCCGCCGTCATCGTCTCGGTCGAGAAGCAGCCCGGCGTGGACACGATCCGCCTGACGCGCCAGATCGAGCAGGCGACGAAGGAGATCACGGCGACCCTGCCGGACGGCATCCGCGCGGACCAGGTGCTGTTCCGGCAGGCCGACTTCATCGCGACCTCCATCGCCAACGTTCAGAAGGTGCTGGTCGAGGCGGCCGCCGTGGTGGCGATCGTGCTCTTCGCGTTCCTCCTGAACGTGCGAACGACGGCGATCTCACTGACGGCCATCCCGGTCTCGATCCTCGTGACCGCCATCGTGTTCCACGTGATGGGCCTCTCCATCAACACGATGACGCTGGGCGGCCTCGCGATCGCCATCGGCGAGCTCGTCGACGACGCGGTCGTCGATGTCGAGAACATCTTCCGCCGGCTGCGCGAGAACCGGGAGAAGGGCAACCCGCGCTCCGTCTTCGAGGTCGTGGTCTCGGCCAGCCAGGAGGTCCGCTCCGGCATCGTCTACGCGACCATGATCATCGTCCTGGTCTTCGTGCCGCTCTTCGCGCTCTCCGGCATCGAGGGACGGCTCTTCGCGCCGCTCGGCCAAGCCTACATCATCTCGATCCTCGCCTCGCTGCTGGTCTCGATCACGCTGACGCCCGTGATGGCCTACTTCATGCTGCCAGGCCTCAAGCGGCTGGACGAGCACGAGGGCGTGATCGTGCGGCTCCTGAAGCGCGGCAACGCCCGCCTGCTCGGCTGGTCCTTCCGGCATCCCAGGACGCTGATGACGGGAGCGCTCGCCGGCGTCGTCGCGGCCGTCAGCCTCGCCACGCAACTGCCCCGCTCGTTCCTGCCGCCCTTCAACGAGGGCACGCTGACCATCAACATGCTGTTCAATCCCGGCATCTCGCTGGCCGAGAGCCATCGCGTGGGCCTCATCGCGGAGCGGCTGATCCTCGAGGTGCCGGAGGTCGAGCGCGTCGGCCGCCGCACGGGACGCGCCGAGCTCGACGAACATGCGGAGGGCGTCCATTCCTCCGAGATCGAGGTGGCGCTGAAGCCGGACGGTCGCGCCAAGGACGCCATCGTGGCCGACATCCGCGCGCGGCTCTCCGTGCTGCCGGTCGCGACCAACGTCGGCCAGCCGATCTCGCACCGGCTCGACCACATGCTCTCGGGGGTCAGGGCGCAGATCGCGCTCAAGATCTTCGGCGAGGACCTCGACACGATCCGGGCGCTCGCCGACGAGTTGCGTCAGCAGCTGTCAGCCGTTCCCGGTCTCGTGGACCTGCAGGTCGAGAAGCAGGTGCGCATCCCGCAGCTCGAGGTGATCGTCGACTACCGCCGCGCCGCGCTCTACGGCCTGCAGCCCGCGGCCGTGACCGAGCAGCTGGAGCGGCTCTCGAACGGCCGCGTCGTCTCGCGGATCGTCGACGGCAACCGCCGCTTCGACGTGGTCCTGCGCCTGCAGGACGAGCGCCGGACCACGCAGGGCCTCGCCGACCTGCTGATCGAGACGCCGGTCGGCTGGGTGCCGGTCCGCCAGATCGCCGACGTCGTGGAGACCGACGGCCCGAACCAGATCCTGCGCGAGAACGGCAAGCGTCGCGTTGTGGTGCTCGCCAACACGGCCGGCGACGCCGACATGGCGCGGGTGATCGCCGATATCAGGCGCATCGTCGCCGAACGGAAGCTGCCGCCCGGCTTCTTCCTCAGCCTCGAGGGCACGTTCCAGGCGCAGGAGGAATCGATGCGGACCATCGGCCTGCTCAGCCTCGTGTCGCTGGCGATGATCTTCATGATCCTCTACGCGCGCTACCGGTCGGTGCTGTTCGTCGGCATCATCATGGCGAGCGTGCCGCTGGCGCTGATCGGCTCGGTCGCGGCGCTCTGGCTCGCCGGCCAGCCGCTCTCCGTCGCCTCGATGGTGGGGTTCATCACGCTCACCGGCATCGCGGCGCGCAACGGCATCCTCAAGATCAGCCACACGATCAACCTCGCGATCCACGAGGGGCTGGCCTTCGGGCCGGAGCTCGTGCTGCGCGGCGCGCAGGAGCGTCTGACGCCGGTGCTGATGACCGCGCTCTCGGCCGGCGTGGCGCTGGTGCCGCTGATGATCGACGCGCATGCGCCGGGCAAGGAGATCCTGCATCCGGTCGCGATCACCATCTTCGGCGGCCTCGTGACGGCCACCGTCCTCGACACGCTGCTGACGCCGACCCTCTTCCTCCGCTACGGCCGCAAGCCTCTCGAGCGGCTCGTCGCCCAGGCCCGCGAGCAGCGGGAGGCGGCCGCCGCGACCACGGCCGCTCCGCGCCCCATCGAATCCTACTGACACCAGCCACAGCCAGGAGCCGCCCATGATCCGCCCGACCGCCCTCGCCGCGTTTCTCGCCCTGTCCGCGAGCATGGCCGCCGCCCATGAGCCCCGCCCCGGCCCGAACGGCGGGCTGAAGGTGGACGCCGGCGCGAAGCATCACGCGGAACTCGTCGCCAAGGGGACGCCAGAAGTCGTGGTCTTCCTCTATGACGCCAACGACAAGCCCGTGCCGGCCCAGGGCTTCCGCGCCAACGCGATCCTCGTCGTCGGCGGCGCGACGCAGCGTTTCCCGCTGCAGCCCGCGGAGGGCAACCGCATGGTCGGCACCGCCCCGGTGCCCGTGCCGGCGGGCGTCAAGGGCGCGGTCCAGCTGACCGGCCCCGACGGCGCCACCGCGCAGGCGCGGTTCTGAACCCGCGCAACAATTCGTTACGTCGAGGACAAAGGGCTGAAACCTCGCCGACCGACTGTTCCGGCCCATCAATCACTCCCCGCCGACAGGAGAATCCCATGGCGTCCCTCTCAATCCGGCAACTCGCCCTCGCGGCCGCGCTGGCGGTTTCCGCCGGTTCGATCGCCTACGCCCAGCACCAGCATGGCGGAGGACATCAGGGCCACGGCCAGCCGCAGGGTAGCCAGCAGCAGTCCATGGGCGACATGGAGCGCATGCGCGGCATGATGCGCCAGATGCAGGGCATGATGGACCGCATGGCGTCCGCCTCGCCGGCGGATCGCGAGCGCATGATGAGCGAGATGCGCCCCATGATGCAGCAGATGATGCCGATGATGCAGGGCATGATGGGCCAGCACCAGGGCCACAACCATGGCGGCGCGCAGGCGGGCGGTGGCCATCAGGGCCATGGCCAGGCAGTGCCCGGCGCGGCCGCCTCGGAATCGACGAAGGCCTACGAGGCGGTGAACGCAAAGATGCATCGCGACATGGCGATCAGTTTCAGCGGCAACCCGGACGTCGATTTCGTGCGCGGCATGATCCCCCACCACCAGGGCGCGATCGACATGGCGCAGGTGGCGCTGCGCTTCGGCAAGGACGAATGGGTCAGGAAGCTCGCGCAGGAAGTGATCGCGGCCCAGACCCGCGAGATCGCCGAGATGCGGGACTGGCTCGCCAAGAACCCGCGCTGATCATCCGCGCCGCAATCCGCTGACCGGGGCGGCCCGGCACCCGCCGGGCTCAGGCCGTTCCGGCCACCGACTGGATCTCGATCTGGTAGCCTTCCGGGTCGTTGAAGACAAAGACCTTGATCCCGAGCTCGCGGTTCGTCTTCAGCGCGCCGAGGCCGTCGACGCCGCAGGAGGCGACCCAGGCGCGCCAGGCCTCGACATCGGCCACCCGGATGCAGAGCTGGACCGGCTTTATGGGATGCGCGCGATGGCTGCCGCGCGTCTCGTCCACGAGGCCGACGAAGCCGTTGGCGGTGATCCGGTAGATCTTGCTCCAGCCCTGGTCGATGGCGAGCGTCAGGCCGAGCACCTCCTCGTAGAAGCGCATCGCGGCCGGCAGGTCACGATAGTAGAGGAAGGTGATGGCGAGCTGGTTGTCGCCGGCGTCGGGCCGCTGCGGCGCTGCGTTCGTCATGGGTTTTCTCCCCGTCAGCCTTCGGTGCCGGTCGCGATCTGCTCCAGAACGTCAGGCGCGCAGAAGATGCGGTCCTGCGTGCGCCTGAGCGCGCCCGCCTGCTCGAGCTTGCCGAAGGCGACATTGACCTTGGGGCGGCTCGCGCCGAGGAGTTGCGCCAGTTCGCCCTGGCTGAGGCCGAGCGCGACGGGCAGGCGCTTGCCGGGCTCGGGGCGCTGGTCGCCGATGGTCAGCAGCAGGAAGCGCGCGAGGCGGATCTCCACGGGATAGAGCGCGATCGTCTCGAGCTGTTCGGTCGTGTCGCGCAGGCGTTCGCAGAGCGAGCGCATGACTGCCCGGCCGAGGGCCGGATGCTCGGCCCAGAGGCGGTTGAAGTCCGCCGCGGCGATGCCGATCACCTGGACGGAATCGACGGCCGTGACATCCGCGGTCCGTGCGCCGCCGTCGATGACCGCGATCTCGCCGAGCGCGTCGCCGGGTCCCGCGAAACGGACGCTCAGCTCCCGCCCCTCGCTCGAATTGACCGCGATCCGCAGGCGGCCCCGCGCCACGACATAGAGCCGGTCGCCGGGATCGCCGCGCTGGAAGAGGACCTGGCCGGGCGTCAGGCCATGCTCGCGCGCAACCCTGGCGCAGGCGAGGATCGTGGCCTCGTCGAGCCCGGCGAAAAGTCGGCAACCGCCGAGCGCCCGGACGAGCGCGCTTGCTTCGGCCATCGCCTGTCCGTCTCCCCGTCCGACCATCGAGCCCGTGAGGCTCGGACAGTAGCGGCGGGCGCGGGACGGTCAAGCTGGCCCGGACAGGCCAAGGCCCGCGCCGGTCGCCCGGCGCGGGCCTCCTCTCGTCCGTGGAGCTCCCTCAATGGTGCTGCAGGGCCGGATCGACATGCACCGCCGGGTGCGGGTCGATCTGCACCGGGGCATGGATGTGATCCGCGAAGCTCGGGTTCGGGGGATCGACCACGCCGCCGCCCGGGAGGTGCCCGATCGCCGGATGCTCGGGGAGCGGCGACTGGCCCGATGCAGTCGTCGGGAAGGCGGCCTTCAGCCCATCGAAGGAGATGGTGCCGCCATGCGGACCGAGACCGAGGGCGGCCACGACCGAGGGAGGCAGCTCCTGCGGCAGCTGCGGGGCGTTGGAGCCCTGTTCGCCGAGAGCGTCCTTGCCGGCGAAGAGCGCCTTCAGCTGATCGGCCGCCGGCAGCTTGCTCGCCACCTCGAACTTCTGAACCTGCTCCTGGTCGCCCGCCTTGAGGGCCTGCGGCTGGCTCGACGAGCCGGACGAGACGCCGCTGTCCTTGTCGCTCTTGCCCGTGGCGTCGGCCACGACCTGACCGACGGTCTTGGCCGTGTCCGCCACCGCCTTGCCCGCATCGGCGATCGCCTTGCCGGCTGCGTCGCCGACCTTGTCGATCGTCTTGCCGATCTCGGTCAGCTTCTCGGCCGTCTCGGTCTTCACGACGGTCTGGACCGTCTCAAGGCCCTTTCCGGCCGCCTTGGCGGCGTCGCCCGCCGCCTGCGTCGCGTCGGAGACGGCCTGACCCGCCGCCTTGCCGGCCTGCTCGGCGATCTTGCCCGCCTGGTCGATGACCTTGCCGACGTCCTTCGCCACCTCATTGACGACCTTTCCTGCGTCCTTGGCGGCCTGATCGACGGCCTTCCCGGCTTCCTTCGCCACGGTCTCGCCGAGCTTGCCGACGGCCTCGCCGACCTTGCCGAGGTCCTTGCCGACGGGCGAGTTCGCGATCTTGTCCGCCTCGGCCTTGACGCCGTCGACGACATTCTTGACCGCGCCGCCGACCTGCTTGCCCGTCTGGTCGACGAACTTTCCGGCCTGATCCGCAACCTTGCCGACGTCCTTCGCGACATCCGCCGCAACCTTGCCGACCGCCTTCTCGGCCTCGTTGACGATCTTGCCGGCTTGCTTGCCGACCTGATCGGCGATCTTGCCAGCCTGGTCGATGACCTTGCCGGTCTCCTTGGCGACGTCGCCGGCGACCTTGCCGACGGCCTTCTCGGCCTCGTTCACGATCTTGCCGGTCTGCTTGCCGACCTGATCGGCGATCTTGCCAGCCTGGTCGATGACCTTGCCGGTCTCCTTGGCGACGTCGCCGGCGACCTTGCCGACCGCCTTCTCGGCCTCGTTGACGATCTTGCCCGCCTGCTTGCCGGCCTGATCGACGGCCTTCCCGGCCTCCTTGGCCACGGTCTCGCCGAGCTTGCCGACGGCCTCGCCGACCTTGCCGAGGTCCTTGGCGATGGGCGAGTTCGCGGCCTTGTCGGCCTCGGCCTTGACGCCGTCGACGACGTTCTTGACCGCGCCGCCGACCTGCTTGCCGGCTTGGTCGACCGCCTTCGCGGCGTCGGCCGCCACCTTCTCGCCGGCCTTGATCGTGCCGTTGACGATCTTTCCGGCCTCGTTGATGGCCTGGCCGACGGCCTTCTCGCCGGCCTTCAGCGCGCCGTCGACCGCCTTGCCGGCCTGCTCCACGGTGCGGTCGGCCGAGCGGCCGAGATTGGAGATCGCCTGACCGGCCTCCTGCGCCGTGTTGGTGGCGGCCTGTCCGGCGCTGTTCACGGCACCCTGTGCGGCCTCGCCGACGGCCTTCGCCGTGTCGGCGACAGCCTTGGCGGCGTCGGACGCAGCCCTGGCTGCGGCGCGAGCGGCATCCTCGGCGGCCTTGGCGGCGGCGCGAGCAGCATCTTCAAACCAACCCATGATCCTTCTCCTCTGTCTGTCTGGCGACGCATCCCGCTCGCCCGGTTGACGTTCTGCGTTTCACGGCGACCTCGTTGCGATCACCGTGATTGGACATTGCCCCGTGGCGCGGGCCGGGACCTGTTCCCGGGGAAACAGGCGAGCCGGCTTCATGAGCGGGCTCTGACGGGGCGGGCCGAAACGCGAAGGGCCGCGCCTCGCGGCGCGGCCCTGTCGTCGGCGGAAGGCCTTCAGCTCACTTCTCGCGCATCGCCTTGGCGAAGCGGTCCGTGATCGGCTGGATCATGTACTGGAACATCGTGCGCTCGCCGGTGAGGATCAGCACCTCGCAGGGGAGGCCCGGCATGAGCCTCGCGGCGACCTGGCGGGGCACGCTGTCGGCGTCGATCCGGAGCCTGACGAGATAGATCGGCTGACGCGTGGCCTCGTCGGGGATCGCGTCGGCCGAGACGCTCTCGACCACGCCGTACATGGCCGGCAGGTTCTTCGACAGCGAGCCGAAGCGGATCTCCGCCCGCTGGCCGACCGCGACATCCTGCGCGTTGCCGGGCTGCACCCGCGCCGCGAGGATCAGCCCCTCCCCGACCGGCACGACCTGCGCGATCGTCTCGCCCGGCCGGATCACCGCGCCGACGGCATGCACCTTCAGCTCCTGCAGGATGCCCTTGCGCGGCGCCCTCACCTCGGTGCGGGCGAGCACGTCGCGGGCGACGGCGATGCGCTCGCGCAGGTCGGAGATCCGCGCCCGCGTCTCCGCGATCTGCTGCAGCACGCCGTCGCGCTGGCGCTGCCGCGACTGCTCCAGCAGGAGCTTCGTCTCCTCGATCGAGCGCTCGAGCTTGGCGATGTCGGAGCGGCCGATCTCGATCTCGCTCTTCACCCGGTCGCGCTCGCGCTCGACACCGCGGATGCGCGGCAGCGTCACGAACCGCTTCTCGTAGAGCGGCATGATCTGGGCGAGCTCGGCGGCGAGGCTCTTCATCAGGCCCTCGTCCGCGACGAGGCGCGCCCTGCGGCCGCGGATCGCTTCCTCGCTCTGGGCAAGGCGGCTGCCGTAGATCGCAAGCTCGCTCGCTTTCGCCGCGAGCTTCTCGCGCAGCAGCACGCGCTGGTCGGCGATCGCGGTCTGGGTCTCGGCGACGCCGCGCCGGCCCTCGAGCTCCTCCGGGAGAGCGAGGTCGGTCCGGTCGTCGCGCTCGGCGGCGAGGCGGGCGTCCTGGATCAGCGCGAGGTCGAGCTGCTTGCTGAGCGTGTCGAGGTTGGCCTGCGCCTGCACGGTCTCGAGCCGGATGACCACGTCGCCCTGCTCGACCTCGGCCGCGTCCTTGACCAGGATCTCGCGCACGATGCCGCCCTCCAGATGCTGCACCGGCTTGACCTCGCCCTCGACCTGAACCTTGCCGGGCGCGATCACGGCGCCGCTCAGGGGCGCGAGCAGCGACCAGCCGAGGAAGCCGGCGGCCGTCGCCGCGATCGAGAGATAGCCGAAGCGCGCATAGCCGCCGAACTGCGGCATCGCGGGAGCGGCGAGGGAGGCTGTGGGGGAGAGCGAGGCGATCTCGGACATGGAGCGGCTCCTTTGCCTGGCGCGGGCTGGCGAAACGGGGCAGCCGGCGTCGGCTTGCCGTCCCATCGATGCCACGCCGCCCCTCTGCGCCCCTGTTCCCTGGGGAACCGCGGTCGGCGGCCTCCTGCGCCTAGGGTGATCCCATCGAGCCCGACGAGGGGCTCCCGAACGGAGATCGCCATGGCCGCCAAGTCGACCGCCCATTCGAACCCGAACCCGCTGGTCCGCACCGTGCGCAACTGTTGCAGCGCGCTCGGCGCGACCTTCGTGCTCAGCCTCTTCATCAATGCGAGCATGCTCGTCTCGCCGCTCTATTCGATGCAGCTCTACGACCGCGTGCTCACGAGCCGGAACGCCGGCACGCTGCTGATGCTGACCGTGATCGTCGTGGCCTTCCTGGCGCTCTACGGCCTGCTCGAATATGCCCGTTCGGGCGTGCTGGTGCGCACCGCCGACTATTTCGAGACCTCGCTGCGCCGGCCGCTGTTCGAGACGATGCTGAAGGCCGAGATCTCGCCGCGCCATCGTCCGGGCCAGCAGGTGATCAGCGACGCCGAGCTCCTGCGCGAGAGCATCGCCGGCGGCATCGCCTCGACGCTCTGCGACGTGCCCTGGGTGCCCTTCTACATCGCGCTCTGCTTCGTGCTGCATCCGGCGCTGGGCGCGGTGGCGCTCGTCGGCTGCATCATCCTGATCATCCATGCGGTGGTGGCGAACTACCTGACGGACGCCGACCACAAGTCCAACGCCCTGCTCGCGAGCGAGGCGCACGGGCTCGCGACCCATGCGCTCAAGAACGGCGAGGTGGTGCGCGGCCTCGGCATGGGCGACATCGTCCGCGACCGCTGGTGCGGCATGCAGACCGCGGCGCAGATGGCCGCCATGGCCGCGCACGAGAAGAACGCCTCGCTCCAGGCCTTCGCCAAGTTCCTGCGCCTCGCCATCCAGACGGCGCTGATGTGCACCGGCGCGCTGCTCGCCATCGAGGGGCTCGTCTCCCCCGGCGCGATGCTGGCCGCCAACGTGGTGATGGCCCGCGCGCTCGCGCCGGTCGAGATGGTGATCGCCCACTGGAAGAAGCTGACGGGCTGCCGCGCCGCCTACGACCGGCTGCGCCAGATGTTCGAGGCCTTCCCGCAGGGCGAGACCCCGGCCGCCCTGCCCGCCCCGTCCGGCCATATCGAGGTCGAGAATGCGGTCGTCCATCCCCCCTTCAGCCAGCGCCCCTCGGTCAAGTACGTGAGCTTCGGCCTGAACCCCGGCGAGTGCGTGGCGCTGCTCGGCCCCTCGGGCAGCGGCAAGTCCAGCCTCGCCCGGGCGCTGGCCGGCGTCTGGCCGCTCAGCGACGGCACGGTGCGCATCGACGGCGCGACCTACCAGCAGTGGGACGCCGACCGGCTCGGCAAGCACATCGGCTACCTGCCGCAGGACGTCAGCCTCTTCCCCGGCACGATCGCCGAGAACATCGCGCGGCTCGGCGCCGGCGACCCCCGCGCCCTGATCGCGGCCGCGACCAGCGCCGGCGTGCACGAGGCGATCCTGCGCCTGCCGCAGGGCTACGAGACCCGCATCGGCGACGCCGGCACCATGCTCTCCGGCGGCATGCGCCAGCGCATCGGCCTCGCCCGCGCCCTCTACGGCGACCCGCGCCTCGTCATCCTGGACGAGCCGAACTCCAATCTCGACGACGAGGGCGAGCGCGCGCTCGGCGAGGCGATCCTCCGCCTCAAGGCCGAGAACCGCACCGTGCTGGTCGTCACCCATCGTCCGGCCGCGCTCGCCGTCGCCGACCGCGTGATGATCATGTCGCTCGGCCAGCTGGTCGCCAACGGGCCCCGCGACGAGATCCTGGCGCGGCTGAGCGGCGCCCGGCCCGCCGTGCAATCGACGGCCCAGATGGTCGTCGGCCGCGCGGCCAACGCGTGAAGTCCGGACGAAGACGCGCTAACACTCACATGAACCGCAGGATCCAGGCCATGTACTCCCCCCGCACCCCCTCCCGCAGGCTCCCCCTCCCCCTGGTCGCGGCCGGCGCTCTCTGGCTCGGCCTCGCCGGCCCGGCCGAGGCGCAGCAGCCGCCCGCGCCATCCGCGAAGGCCGCGGCGCTCCCCGCCTTCGAGGCGACGGTCGACCGCGTCGCCCGCGCCGTCCTCACCGCGGTTCAGCCCGCCGCGGGAGCCTCGCCCATCGAGATCGTCATCGATCCGTTGCTCGACGGACGCACCGGCCAGCAGACCGTCGCCGGGGAGAGCGCGGGGCGGCGCATCGCCGCGCTCGTCGCGAAGGACTATCCGCGACTGAAGCTGGTCGATTTCACGCCGGCCGCGCTGGCCCGCAAGCCGCTCGTGCTGATGGGCACGATCTCCTCCCTCGACAGCGTCGGCCAGGACACGGGTGCGGCGCTGCTCGCCTCAGCCAACCCCAAGGCGACGGCCGTCTGGTTCACGGTGGCGCGCTCGTCCGACGGCGAGGTGGTCGCCAAGTCGCAGGCGCAGGCGGCGCCCGAGACCGTCGACCAGCGTCCGGTGCTCGCCCAGGCCTATGGGCCCGTCTGGCTGCCGGACAGGGCGGTGCAGGCCTATCTCGAGAGCTGCCGGCGGACGAAGGTCGGCGAGCGCCTGGCGGCCGACTATGTCGCGCAGCTCGAGGCCGGGGCGCTCCTCGCCTCCGCCGACGCGGCGCTTGCCGCGCGCAAACCCCGCGAGGCGCTGGAGCTCTACCGCAAGGCGGCCGAGGCGCCGGGCGGCCGCCAGCTCCGCACGCTGAACGGCCTCTATGCGGCGCTCGACCGGCTGGGCCAGCGCAAGCAGGCGGAAGCGGCCTTCGCCGACCTGATCGCCTACGGCTTCGAGAACCGGCAGCTTGCGGTGAAGCTGCTGTTCCGACCGGGAACGCCGCAGTTCGCCGAGACGCGGGAGACGCGCCGCTACGCGATGTGGCTCCGCCAGATCGCCACGGTCGCCGCGGCCCAGAGCCAGTGCGTCGAGGTCGTCGGGCACACGAGCCCGACCGGGCCGGCCCTGCTCAACGAGCGGCTCTCGCAGCTCCGCGCCGACCGCATCCGCGACCGGCTCGACGAACAGGCGCGCGGCCTCAGGCAGCGCACGATCGCCCGCGGCGTCGGCTCGCGCGAGAACATCGTCGGCACCGGCCGCGACGATGCGAGCGACGCCCTCGACCGGCGTGTGGAGTTCAAGCCGCTGGCGTGCGGCTGAGGCGCGGTGAACCCTCTCCCCCCAGGGGAGAAGGGACGCGCGGTTGGCCCTGCGATTGACTACGGGCTCACCGCCCCAGATCGAGCGTGCGGGCGACGCGGAAGCCGACGATCCGGTCCCGCGTCCCCGGCGGCCCCGAGAGGCGCGCCGCGGCGCGGGCGCGGGCCGGCGGATCGCTCCAGGAGCCGCCCCGGATGATGCGGGGCGCGCCGGGCCGGCAGAGGCCGTCGGGCCGCGCACCGCCGGCCTGTTCCGGCGGCAGGAAGTGACGCAGGCTGTCGGACTGGCAGTCCGCCACCCATTCCCAGAGATTGCCGTGCATGTCGTGCAGGCCGAAGCCGTTCGGCCGGTAGGATCCGGCGGGAGCCGTGGTGGCGGCGCCGTCGTCGCAGGGCGCGGCGACCCAGCCGGCGAAGGCCTGCGCCGCCGTGGCGTCGGCGATATTGGCGTGGCGGCAGAGCTCGCCGTCCGCCTCGCCATGCGCGAAGCGCCCCTGCGCCCCCGCCCGCGCCGCATATTCCCATTCCGGCTCGCTCGGCAGCCGGTAGAGGCCGCCGGTCTTCTCCGACAGCCAGGCGGCGTAGGCGAGCGCATCCTCGTGGCTGACGCAGGGGACGGGATGCCCGTCCGTCTGCGCGAAGCCGGGGTCGCGCCAGGAGAACTCGGGCGTGAGCCGCCGGCCGGCGATCCGCGCGTAGCAGCCGCCGCCCATGTCGCGCCCCGTCGCCTTCACGAAGGCCGCGAATTCGCCGACGGTGACCTCTGTACGCGCCAGCGCGAAGGGCGCGGCGATCGCGACCTCGACCGGCGCGCCGCCCGCGCCGGCCCGGTCGTCCTCGTCCTCCAGCCGGTCGGCCTCGCCCGCGGGCGAGCCCATCTTGAACGCGCCCGCCGGCACGATCACCATCTCCGGGCAGTCGCCGCATTCGCGAAATCGCTCCCCGCCGGGCTGCAGCCAGTAGACCTGCTCGCGCCCCACGACCCGGACGAGGCCGAGCGCCCTCAGCCGCGCCTCCACGGCCTCCTGCAGCGCCGGCGCGGCCTGCGCGATGCGCAGGAGTTCGGCCCGATCCGTCGAGCCCGCGATCCGCTCCTGCGCCGAGGGGGCGGGGATGGCGGCGGCCGTCGCCTCGGGCGAGGGGCGCGGCGGCGCCTGCGCCACCCGAGACGGTCCGATGCCGACCATGGCGAGGCCGCCGAAGACGAAGAGCGACAGCAGGCCGATCGCGAGCCAGGGCACCCGCCGGTTCGGCGGCGGCGGCGCGACCTCGGCCGGAAGCACCGGCATGACGGGCTCGGGCTCGCGCGGCTCCGCCGGTTCCGCCGCCGTCGGATCGTCCAGGAGAAGCTGCCGGAAGGCCGCGACCGAGGGCGGGCGGCTCCCCGGTGCGTCGGCGACGGCGAGCGTCACGACCTGCAGGAACTCGGGCCTGAAGCCGGAGGCGGGATCGGGACCGACGAGATCATGCAGCACGCGCGCCAGCGCCGCGATGTCCGCGTCGATCGCGGCGCGCGAGAGCCCGTCGCCCGCGGGCAGGGCGCGGGTGAGCACGGGACCGGCCTCGGTGACGATGATCCGGTCGGCGGCCATCGCGCCATGCGCCGCGCCGGCACGATGGAGGGCTTCGAGCCCGTCGAGGAGCCCCGTGGCCAAGGCATCGATCTCGCCCTGGTCGGGCGTGCGTCCCAGGCCCGCCGACCAGTCCGCGAGGGTCGGCCCCGCGACGACGGGTTCGATCGTAAGGATCGCGCCATCCTCCGCGCCGGTGATGCGTTCGACCGGCGCGACATTCGGGTGTGCGACGCCCGCCAAGGCCGCGGCGCGCTCCCGGAAGGCAGCGTCATCGTCCGAAGCGGCGACGATCCAGACGTGGTCTCCGTCCCGGAGGCCGGCATAGCGCGTCCAGTCCGGTCCCGCCTCGACGTCCGCCGCGATGGCGCAGCCCTCGGGAAGCGGGAGGGCGGGAGCGGGCGGGATGTCGGAGGGCTCTGTCATGCGGGCGGGGAACGCGAGGATCGGCACCTGTTATACACGCCTCGCCGCCCGGCGCGATGGCGATGAGTGCGGCGCCCGAAACAAGCCTCCAGCCTTGACATGCAATGCAAATGCATTACCTTTCCGCCCTGGAAAACCATGCCCCGCGCCGCCAAGATCCTTGAGATATCTGCTGCCATCACGGAGCGTGGTCAGACGACCGTGCCGGCCGCCATTCGCAAAATGCTGGCGCTGGGACGGCGTGACCATGTCGTGTTTCGTGGTCTCGCCGATGGCACCGTCGTGATCGAGAAGCGGACAGATGAGGCGGACCCTGCGTTGGGCGCTTTCCTGTCCTTTCTGGAGAGGGATATCGCGGCTCGGCCGCACGCGGTCAGGGCGATCGATCCTGACCGGATCGGATATGCGAAGGGGCTGGTCGACGGCGTGACGGTCGATCTCGAGGGATCTCTGGACGAGGAGACGTGAGCCCTCCTCCTCTCGTCGTCAACGGCTGGAGCCTCTACGCGCATCCCCTGTTCCTCGACCAGCTGGAGGAGATGATCGCGGCCGTCGAGGCGGCAAAGCGGAAAGACCCCGATAACTACAGGGCGACGCGTGCCGCCAAGATTCTGGCTGCGACGCTGAAGGTCGCCTTCGAGGCGATCCCCGGCGATCCAGCCCGCCAGGAGTACCGGCAGGGCGCGACACTCGGAACGACGCACAGGCACTGGTTCCGCGCCAAGTTCCTGCAACAGTACCGACTGTTCTTCCGGTACCATCAGGCGAGGGACAGCAAGATCATCGTCCTTGCCTGGATCAATGACGAGAATTCGTTGCGGGCTTACGGATCGCGAACGGACGCCTATGCGACGTTCCGCAAGATGCTGAGCCGCGGCCGGCCGCCGGACGACTGGAGCAAGCTTCTGGACGCGGCGAGCACGGCGGATGCAAAGGCCTGACTGAATCGTACCCGGCCGTGAAATACGGTCCTCTGCGTGGAAGGCTCCGCCGCCAGGGATGACGGCCGGTCGTTGACAGCCGTCCCCGACGCCCGCAAAGCGCGCGCATGATCCGGCTTGAAAACATCTCCAAACAGAACGGTCACCAGATCGTCTTCATTGAGGCGTCGGCCTCGCTGCAGCGGGGCGAGAAGATCGGCCTCGTCGGGCCGAACGGCGCCGGCAAGACCACGCTCTTCCGCCTGATCACCGGCGAGGAGACGCCGGACGAGGGCCAGGTGTCCGTCGATCGCGGCACCACCATCGGCTATTTCAGCCAGGACGTCGGCGACATGGCCGGCCGCAGCGCCGTCGCCGAGGCGATGGATGGCGCCGGGCCCGTGAGCGCCGTGGCGGCGGAGCTCGCGGCGCTCGAGGCCGCGCTGGCGGACCCCGCGCGCGCCGACGAGATGGAGGCGCTGATCGCGCGCTATGGCGACGTGCAGGCGCGCTTCGAGGAGCTCGACGGCTATGCGCTCGACGGTCGCGCCCGCGAGGTTCTGGCGGGCCTCGGCTTCAGCCCCGAAATGATGGACGGCGACGTCGGCAAGCTTTCGGGCGGCTGGAAGATGCGCGTCGCTCTGGCGCGGATCCTCCTCATGCGGCCCGACGTGATGCTGCTCGACGAGCCGAGCAACCACCTCGACCTCGAGAGCCTGATCTGGCTCGAAACCTTCCTGAAGGGCTTCGAGGGCGCGCTGATGCTGACCTCGCACGACCGAGAGTTCATGAACCGCATCGTCACGAAGATCGTCGAGATCGACGGCGGGCAGCTTACGACCTACTCCGGCGACTATGCCTTCTACGAGCAGCAGCGGGCGCTGGCGGAAAAGCAGCAGCAGGCGCAGTTCGAGCGCCAGCAGGCGATGCTCGCCAAGGAGATCGCCTTCATCGAGCGGTTCAAGGCGCGCGCCTCGCATGCGGCTCAGGTGCAGAGCCGCGTCAAGAAGCTCGAAAAGATCGATCGGGTCGAGCCGCCGAAGCGCCGGCAGAGCGTCGCCTTCGATTTCAGGCCCGCGCCCCGCTCCGGCGACGACGTGGTGAGCCTGAAGGGCGTGCACAAGCGATACGGCTCGCGCGTCATCTACGAGGGGCTCGACTTCGGCATCCGCCGCCGGGAGCGCTGGTGCGTGATGGGCGTCAACGGCGCCGGCAAGTCGACGCTGCTCAAGCTCGTGGCCGGCGCGGCCGAGCCGGACGAAGGCGCCGTTTCGATCGGCGCCAGCGTCAGGATGGGCTATTTCGCCCAGCATGCGATGGAACTGCTCGACGGCGACCAGACGGTCTTCGCATGGCTGGAGAGCGCCTTCCCGCAGGCGGGTCAGGGCTCCCTGCGGGCGCTGGCGGGGTGTTTTGGCTTCTCCGGCGACGATGTCGAGAAGCGCTGCCGCGTCCTCTCCGGCGGCGAGAAGGCGCGGCTGGTGATGGCGCGGATGCTCTATGATCCGCCGAATTTCCTCGTGCTGGACGAGCCCACGAACCACCTCGACATGGCGACCAAGGAGATGCTGATCCAGGCGCTGGCGAACTACGAGGGGACGATGCTCTTCGTCAGCCACGACCGCCGCTTCCTCGGCGCCCTGTCGAACAGGCTCGTCGAGGTGACGCCCGAAGGCGTCGTCGCCTATGGCGGCGGCTACACGGAATATGTCGCCAGGACAGGGCGGGAGGCGCCGGGGCTGCGGGCGTAGGGGGCATCTGTCTTTCCGCGGCCTCAGGCCCCTGCCTTCGACGCGATCCAGGCCTCGACGCGCGACCGGTAATCGGCGCACTCCTCCGCTGTGGCGGGATGTGCCGCCAGCGCCTCCGCCACCGCTGCGAGCCTCGCGCCGGGCGCGCCCTTCAGCGGCAGGATGCGTCCCAGCGGCGACAGCCAGGCCAGGACGGAAGCGAGCCCGCAATCCGCGAGGCCGGGCTCGTCGGCGAGGGCATGGCGGGTTCCGGGGGCTAGGGCGCTTTCGACGCGCGCCAGCCCTCGTGCGATCGCTGCGTCGGTCTCCGCCACGGCAAGCTCGTCCTGTCCGGCGCCCACCAGCGGAAACAGCCGCCGCACCGCCGGGTCGAGCGTGAAATCGCACCAGCGCGAGAGCATCCGGTGCCGCGCCGCGAGCCAGGGATCGGCGGGGCGCAAGAATCGTCCGAGGCCGAGATCGTCCAGATACTCGATGATCGCGTCGCTTTCGGCGAGCAGCCCCCGCCCCTCGACCAGCGCCGGGATCGTCCCGGCCGGGTTGATGGCGCGATAGGCCTCGGACCGGTAGCTGCCGCCCGGAGGCTCGCGGCTCTCAATCGCGACGCCCTTCAGCCGCAGCGCGAGCCGGACCTTGAAGCTGGAGAGCGAGATCGGCAGTTCGTAGAGGATCATGGCAGGCTTCGACATAGGCGGGCGGGGTTGCTAGCCTCGCATGGGGTCCAGTTCGACGGAAGGCGCCGATGCAGCTCGAACAGATGACGTCTCCGGCGGTCGCCGCCTATCTCTCCGAGCGGCAGGGCATCGTCGTGCCCGTCGGCGCCACCGAGCAGCATGGCCCCGATGGGCTGATCGGCACGGATCACCTCTGCGCCGAGGCGGTCGCGCGCCGCTTCGGCCGCGAGCGCGGCGTGCTGGTCGCGCCCACGCTGGCCTACGGGATGTCGCAGTTCCACCTGGGCTTCCCCGGCACCATCTCGCTCAGGCCCTCGACGCTGGCTTCCATGGTACAGGACGTCATCGCCTCGCTCGCGGTCACGGGCTTCCGGAAGATCTATCTGCTCAACGGCCATGGCGGGAATGTCGCGCCGCTCCGCGCCGCCGTGCAGGAATTCTATGCGATGCGGTCGTTCGGGGGCGAGCGCGAGCCGGCGCCCGTCCATTGCCGCATCCGGAGCTGGTGGGAACTGCCCACGGCCGACGCGCTGCGCAAGCAGCTCTACGGGGCCTCCGAGGGTTATCACGTGACGCCGTCGGAGGTCGCGATCACCATGGCGGCCCATCCGGAGCGCATCGGTCCGTTCGACCGCCCTCCCCCGGCGCCGCACGGCACCGACGTTCTGCTCCATGCCGGCGACAATTACTACGATGCGGCGGACTATCGCGCGCGCTTCCCGGATGGCCGCGTCATCTCCCATTCCGCACTCGCGACGCGCGAGGCGGGCGAGCGGCTCCTCGCGGCGGCGGCGGCCGATCTGGCCGCGGATTTCGAGGCCTTCTGCGCGGCGGCCTGAGGCCTCTCAGTGGCCGGGCTCCGAGGCGCCCATGTGCTTCTCGAGACGGCGGACGAGCCACGACACGATCATGATCAGCGCCAGATACTCCAGCACCAGCAGCGTGTAGATCTCGAGCGGCCGATATTCGATGAGCGTCAGCTCGTTGGCCCGCCGCGTCAGCTCCTGGTAGCCGACGACCGAGATCAGCGACGACATCTTGAGCACATAGACGAACTGGTTGCCGAGCGCCGGCAGGATGCGGCGGACCGCCTGCGGCAGGATGACGAGCCGCATCACCTGCCAAGGCTTGAGGCCAATGCTGCGTCCGGCCTCCCACTGTCCCTTGCCGATGGACTGGATGCCAGCCCGGAAGATCTCGGCCTCGAAGGCGGAATCGGAGATCGCGAGCGAGATGACGCCGGCGGCGAAGACGCCGAACTGGATGCCGGCCACCACCGGGAGGCCGTAATAGACCCAGAGCAGCAGCACCAGCAGCGGCACGGCCCGGAAGGTCTCGACATAGACCCGGTTGAAGATCCGGAGCGGCTTCGCCTTCGACAGCGCGGCCGCGCCGACGAGGAAGCCGAGCACGACCGAGATCAGGATCGAGACGACCGAGATGAGCAGCGTGGCCCAGACGCCGGAGGCGAGGAACAGGAGGTTGGCCTGTCCGCGCGCGTCGAAGGGCGAGACGACATGCCAGCCCCAGGTGTATGTGCCCGAGCTGGCGCAACCCGCCAGCGCCAGCGCCGCCGCGACGATGAGGGCGCGTGCGGCGCCGGTCCGGAAGCGCATCAGCCCGCCGGGAGCCACTTCGCCTCGAGGGCGGCGAAATAGCCCTCGATCCGCTTCAGGGTGACCCAGGTGTTGACGGTGTTCAGCCAGGTCACGTCGTCCTGCGGCACGACAAAGGCGAAGGGGCGCTTGTTGCGCATCTGCGCGCCGGGAATGGCGATGGCGAGCTGCTCGAAGCGCTTGACCAGCGTCGATGCCTCGACGTTCGAGGTGATGGTGACGTCGGCGCGGCCCGCGAGCACCTCCTGGAAGCCGGTCGCCGGCGCCTGCACGGCCTGGATCGTGGCCTTGGGGAAATGCTGGCGCGCCTGGTCCTGGAAGACGGTGCCCATGCTGACCGCGACGCGCACGCCGGCCGCGTCCATCGATTCCCAGCTCGAGAACTTGGTGGCGTTGGCCTTCAGGGTCAGCGGCACCGTGCCGGCTTCGAGATAGGGAACGCTGAAGGCGGCCGTGCGCGCCCGTCCCATCGAGACCGAGGCGCCCGAGAAGATGTCGAAACGGTTCGCGGCGATGCCGGCCACGATGGTCGCCCATTCGGTCGGCACCCATTCGATCTTCACGCCGAGATCCTTGGCGAACTCGGTCATCGCCTCGATGTCGAAGCCGACATATTCGTTCGAGCCCGGATTGCGGAAGGACATCGGGTTGAAGTCGCCGGTGGTGCCGATGCGGATCGTGCCGCGGCGCAGCACTTCGGCCAGGCGCGAGTTCCCGGTGGGGGCAGGCGCCGGGGCCTGCGCCTGCGCCGTCCGGGCGACGGTCGCGGCGGCGCCGGCCACAAGCAGGGTCTTCGCGAGATCGCGCCTTTTCATCGTCTGGGCTCCAGGGTCGGATTGAGGTCCGTCATCGTCGGGCGGTGTCCGGATCGTGTCAATGCAAGCTTGGCCATATCGCGCTCAGCGGCGTTCTGCCTGAACCGACAGGAAGCGGATGCGCGGCGTCAGAACCTCCTGGAAGCCGTAGCGCATCTCCGCGTCGAGCGAGATCGAGTCGCCGGCGTCCAGCCGCAGCTCGTGGTCGCCGTAGCGATAGAGGGCGCTGCCCTCCAGCATGTAGACGAAGACACAGCCATGGCCGGTGTAGAGCGGCGGACGGGCGTGCTCCTTCCGCTCGACCGTGACCAGGATGCACTCGAACTGCAGGTCCAGACGGCGGTGGAAGCCGAGCATGTCGAAGACATGCTCATGCGCGCCCATGAGCCGGGTCGATGTCAGCCCGGCGCCGTTGCGCACCAGCGTGTAGTTGCAGACCGCCGTTCCCGCCTCGCGGAACAGGCTCACGACGGGCGCCTTCAGGGCGAGCGCCAGCTGTTCGAGCGTGGCGAGCGACGGCGAAACCTGTCCGTTCTCGATGCGCGAGATCATCGCGGCCGAGATGCCGGCGCGCTGCGCGAGATCGCGCGCCGTGATGCCGGACTGCTTGCGGAGGTCGCGGATGGCGCGACCCACGGCGGTGGTGATCGCGGCGGACGAGGGGCTCAGGGGCTCGCTCACGGGGCCGACGCTCCCTCCCCGCCGAGCCCGATGCGGGACTCGGGTCGGGCAAAGAGGTCGGAAAGGCCGGGGTGGCCCTCCAGGACGGCGGCTGCGCCGGGCACCGCCTCCAGCCGGATGCGGCCCCCATCCCAGATCACCTCGCCGTCGACGACGATGGTCGGATCGACGATGTTCCAGCAGATCTCCCCCGGCGCATAGGCGCCGCAGGTGTGGAAATGCAGGAGGCGGGGATTGCCAAAGGCGGAGCCGCTCCAGCGCTCGTAGCTGTCATGGGCGGATCCGGCGAAGGCGCAGCCCGGATGGATGCCGGCATGCCACGAATGGACGACGCCGCCGTCGATGCCGTAGAGCCCCGCCACATGGGCGTAATGAGCCTCGGCCCGCGCCACCTCGCCCGCCTCGCCCTCGAAGCGCAGCAGGCGGCCTCCCTCGATAACGGCATGGAGCGTGGAGCCGAGCTTCAGGCCGAAGGGCGCGTAGTAGCGCGAGCCCGTTCCACACAGCAGATGGGCGACCGCGACACGGCCGCGGAAGCCTGTGGCGTCGACCGGCGCGAAGACGGACATGGGGAAGCGCTTGATCGTGACGTCCGCAGGTTCCCGGGCCGTCTCCTTCGCAGCTTCCTGGGCGCCCCCGTCCGGGGTCGGGGCCGGAACGACATGGCCTTCGAAAGCCGTTCCGAGCGGACAGGTGACGCGGATCGATCGCGCGTGGGCGAAATGCCGGTCGAAGGCCTTCTTGAGCGCGACGAAGGCGCCGTAGGGCGCGCTGCCGAAGGGCGAGGCGAAGGACTCGCGGTCGAGCGCATAGCTGACGATGGGGCGGCTGCCCTCCGGCATGGCGCGGAACCGGAGCTGGTCGCCGAGCCGTGCGAGGAAGAGCGTATGATCCGCCGCCTGGACCACGGGGACGAGTTCGGGCGGAAGCGTGTCGGCATCGGACGAGAAGCCGATCATGCGCAGGCTCACGTCGAGCCCCAGTCCCTTCGCCTCTCGGGCGACCGCTTCGGCGAGGCCTGGCCCGTAGAAGCCTAGGCCCGGGTCCTCGGCGAGGATGAGAAGCGTCTCGCCGGGCCTCGCGCCGGCGCAATCGCGCAGCAAATTCAACGCACTGCGTCTGAAATCCTCGGCGGCGATGCTGCCCGTGGCGTCAAGGTTAGCCCACTGCCCCATGGCTCTCCCCGATCATTTGACGACACGAGGCTACACATGCAAGAGTTTACCGTCGAGCATTATCGTGACCCAGATGCAATGAGGCTGTCATGTACCTCAGAAACACATGGTACGTCGCCGGATGGTCGTCGGCGATCGGCGCGGCGCTGACGCCGGTCCGCCTGCTGGGCGAGGATATCGTCCTGTTCCGCACGCCGGAAGGCGCGGTCGCCGCGCTCGAGGATGCCTGCCCGCACCGCAAGCTCCCGCTCTCGAAAGGCACGCTCAGGGACGGCCGGGTGGTCTGCGGCTACCATGGCCTCACCTTCGACGGCACGGGCTCCTGCGTGGCGGCGCCGACGCAGGAGCGCATCCCGACGGGGGCTCGGGTGAAGCGCTATCCGGCGATCGAGCGCTACGGCTTCGTCTGGCTCTGGATGGGCGATGCCGACGCGGCCGACGAGGCCGAGCTCATCAACATTCCCAACTACGACAACCCGACCTGGGGGCGGACGAAGGGCGGCGACATGCCCATCGCCTGCAACTACCTCTACATGGTCGACAACCTGCTCGACCCGTCGCATGTCGCCTGGGTGCATCTCTCCTCCTTCGCTGGGGCGAAGACGGACAGCGCGCCGCTGACGGTCGACGTGGCGCAGAACGGCGTGACGGTCTGGCGCTGGCTGATGGATGCGCCGCCGCCCGCCTATTACGCGAAGCTCGTGAAGTTCGCGGGCAACGCCGACCGGAAGCAGCATTACGAGATGGTCCTGCCCGGCATCGGCATCAACATGTCGGTCTATGCGCCGGCCGGACATGGCGGCCCCGGCAAGCCGATGCACGAGAAAACCTACGTCAACATCTCGTACAACTTCATGACGCCCGTCGATGAGGACAACACGCGCTACTACTGGTTCCAGCACCGCAACACCGACCCCGACGACGAGGCGATCTCGGAGACGATGAACAAGGGGGCCTACGGCGCCTTCATCGAGGACCGCGACGTGCTGGAAGCGGTCCACAAGGGCATGGCCGAGCGCAAGACGCCCTATCTCGACCTCGCCCTTGACGCGGGAGCCCTGCGCTTCCGCAAGCTGCTCCGGCAGCGGATCGAGGCCGAATCCGCGACCATGCTGGCGCCCGCCGCCATCCTGGCGTGAAGGACCGGGCATGAAGGACCGGGCATGAGCGACGGAGGCGGGTGGCGGCAGTTGCGGATCGCGCGCCGCGTTGCCGAGACGGAGAACATCCTCTCGCTCAGACTCGAAGCGGCGGACGACAGGCCCCTCGCGCGCTTCCGGCCGGGCCAGTTCCTGACCTTCCGCCTCAGGGACGCCGATGGCCGCGCCAGCCCTCGCAACTACAGCCTGACCTCCGATCCCGCCGACGGGTCGCAGTATAGGATCAGCGTGCGCCGGCATGAGGCGGGCTTCGGCTCGGGAATCATGTGGAGCGCTGCCGAGGGGGACCTTCTGGAGGCGACGGAGCCGAAGGGCCGCTTCGTCCTCGATGACGCCTCGCATCGCCCGGTGATCCTGCTGGCCGCCGGCATCGGCATCACGCCGCTGATGGCCATGGCGCAGGCGCTGGCGGCAACCGCCCGGCCCGGCTTCCTGATCCAATCCTGCCGCGACACGGCGTCGCGACCCTTTGCGGCGGAACTCGAGGCTCTCGCGGGCCGCGCCGGAAACCTGACGGTGACCGCCGTCCAAACCGGCAGCGAGGGCCGCGTCACGTCGCAGACGCTGCGCCGGCTGCTGCCGATCGGCGACTACGAGGCCTATCTCTGCGGGCCGCAGGGGTTCATGGACGCGATGACGGATCTGCTCATCGGCCTCGGCGTCAGGCCCGAGCGGATCGCGAGCGAATCCTTCGGCGGGGCGAAGCCCGTCTCCGTCGCAGCGCCCCCCGTGGCATCAGGAGCGGGCGACGGCATCCGTGTGACCTTCGCGCGCTCCGGCCGCACGGCGATCTGGGACGGGGCGCAGCGCACGCTCCTCGATTTCGCCGAGGCGCAGGGGCTCACGCCGGCCTTCTCCTGCCGGAACGGCATCTGCGGCACCTGTGTCTGCGGCGTCGAAGGCGATATCCGCTATGTCGAGGAGCCGCTGGAGGAGCCGGGTCCGGGCAAGGCCCTGCTCTGCTGCTCCGCGCCCGTCGGACCCGTGACCCTCGCTCTCTGATCAGGCGCCGAGACGGTCGAAGATGCGCGCGGCCGTGCCGGACAGGATCATCGCCTTGTCCGCGTCGGACAGTTCCGCCGCCTCGACCGTGTCCCTGACCTGATCCGGCGTGAAGATCGGGTAGTCCGTGCCGAGCATCACCCGGTCCGCGCCGAAGGTGCGCACCGCCAGCTCCAGCGCGCGGGGACCGAGCGAGGCGCAGTCATAGACCATGCCGCGGAGCGACGCGCGCGGGAAGGGCTCGTACGGCGGGCGCGACAGCGCGACGGCTTCGAGGCGCTCCAGCACGAAGGGGATGGTCCCACCCAGATTGACGAGCTGGAAGGTGATGCGCGGATAGGCCTCGCACAGCGCGGCGGAGAGCACCGTCATGCCCATCTGCGCGAGCGTCGCCTGCAGGTTCAGCACCGAGGCGCGATAGACCGACGTGTCCGCATAGGGTGGCGGCGGCGCTTCCCCCGGCATCAGGCCAGGATGGATCATCAGGAGCGCGCCTTCCGCGTCCGCCGCCTCCAGGACGGGCGTCAGCAGTTTCGCCGCCTCGATCGAGAGGAAGTAGTTGCCGGGCAGGATCACGCCCGGCAGCCTCAATTCGCGCCTGATGCGCCGCATCTCGGCCGCAGCCTGCGCCATGTCGGCGAGAGGCAGGCCCGCGAGTCCCGCGAAGCGCCCGCCTGACCCGCTGCAGATCGCGGCCAGATGATCGTTGAAGGCGCGGATCGGCCCGGCCACTTCCTTTGCCGGCATGACGTCGACGCCGAGCGCGCCCGGAAAGGTCAGGAGCTGCGTCGCGATACGCTTCCCGTCCATCCAGGCGAGGCGCGCACCGAGGTCCGTGTAGCCCTCCGACATCTCGGTCGAGGCGGTCATGGCGTTCAGCACGAGCTTGCCCCGATCGTTGCGCGAGACGAAGGGACGCGCCTCGCGGCGCATCAGGTCGTCGACGAGGCCGCCGTAGTAATGGGCATGCATGTCGATGGCTGTCATCATGGGGCAGGCTCAGTGCGAGAGGATCTGGCTCAGGAAGAGCCTGGTGCGTTCCGACTGCGGCGCGTTGAAGAACTCCTCCGGCTTCGCCCGCTCGACGATTCGGCCGTGGTCCATGAAGACGATGCTGTCGGCGACGCGGCGGGCGAAGCCCATCTCGTGCGTCACGCAGATCATGGTCATGCCGTCGCCGGCCAGCTCCGCCATCACGTCGAGCACTTCCTTGATCATTTCGGGATCGAGCGCCGAGGTCGGCTCGTCGAAGAGCATAATCTTGGGCTCCAGGCAGAGCGATCGGGCGATGGCGACGCGCTGCTGCTGGCCGCCGGAGAGCTGGCCCGGATACTTGCCCGCCTGCTCCGGAATGCGGACGCGCGCGAGATACTCCATCGCCCGCTGCTTCGCCTCCGCGCGGGAGAGGCCGCGCACGCGCACCTGCGCCAGCACGCAATTGTCCAGCACGGTCAGGTGGGGAAAGAGGTTGAACTGCTGGAAGACCATGCCGGTCAGCCGGCGGACGGCGGCGATGCGCTGGGCATCCTCGTCCAGGGTCACGCCGTCGACGATGATCTCGCCCTCTTCATGCGCCTCCAGCCGGTTGATGCAGCGGATCAGCGTCGATTTGCCGGAGCCGGACGGCCCGCAGACGACGACGCGCTCCCCGCGGCCGATCGTGAGGTCGATGTCCTTCAGCACGTGGAACTGGCCGAACCACTTGTTCACGCCGCGCATGCGGATCATCGGATCGGCGTTATCGGTCACGCGGCGCGCTCCGTGGCGATCGTCATGAACTCCTCGTCCGTGATGGGCCGGCCGCTGTGGCAGATGGCGTCGCCGGCGAGCAGCATCGGCCGCGCCCGGCGCGCCAGCACGACGCCATCGACCGCGTGCCGCACCTCGACTGGCGGCCGGGACGGATCGTCCATCGGCCAGACGAGGCCCGCGACATCACCGGCGGCGATCGTGTCGCCCGGCTCGCAGCAATGCTCCAGCATGCCGTCGATGGGGCTGATCAATGTGGAGGCGCGGCTCTCGACGTAGCAGAGCCGCGTGCCGCGGCCACTCGCGTCGCCCTCGAGCAGGCCGGCGTGACGCAGCACGGAAAGCGTGCCCTCCGCACCGATCCTCAGCGCCTCCGGGTCGAGCCCAGCCCCGCCGCCGAGCTCCGTCGCGACCATGACGACGCGATGCCGCTCGCAGGCCGCGGAGAGCGAGCCGCCGGAGGAGGTGGCGGCGACGACCGTCGTCAGCGGCGCGCCGAAGGCGTTGGCCGCGGCCAACTTGGCGCGGCGGAAGGCCTCGTCGCCGAAGGCGTAGAGATAGGCGCAGGGGCCGTAGATCGATTGCGTCCCGCCCGAATGCAGGTCGATCGCGACATCGACCTCGGGCAGCAGGCGGCGTTCGATGAAATCCGCGATCAGCGCCGTCGGGCCGCCCGGCCCGCCGGGAAAGGCGCGGTTCATGTTGCCGCCGTCGATCGGCGAGACGCGCGCAGCGGCGCGCACCGCCGGCAGGTTGACGGCGGGCATGACGATGATGCGGCCGGTGACCTGCTCCGGTTCGAGGTCGCGCAGCAGCCGGCGGGCGATGACGAGGCCCTCGTACTCGTCGCCATGCACGCCGGCGGTGACGAGCGCCGTCGGCCCCGGACCGCCCGCGATGACGCCGATCGGCACGGGAATCACGCCATAGGCATGGATGTTGTCGGACCAGACGAGCTCCAGCCGGCCGAGGCGCTTGCCGGGTGCTGAAAGGTCGATGGTGCATGCGAGCGGCGCGTTCATTCTAGCGATAGGCTTTCGCGGCGCGCGCCTCGAGCCAGGCGAAGAGCCGCGACAGGCCGAAGCAGATGACGAAATAGATCAGCGCGATCAGCAGGAAGACCTCGAAGACGCGCCGCGTCGCCACCTGCACGTCCTGCGCCATGAAGGAGAGCTCCTGGATCGAGACGAGCGACACGAGCGAGGAATCCTTGATGAGCTGGATGAACTGGCCCGCGAGCGGCGGCAGCACGTTGCGCAGCGCCTGCGGCGCGACGACGTAGCGCTGCACGTCGAAGGGCGAAAGGCCGATGCTTTTGCCCGCCTCGATCTGCGCCGCCGGCACGGATTGCAGTCCCGCCCGCACGATCTCCGTCACGTAGGCGCCGGAGAAGATCGAGAGGCAAAGGAGGCCGACAAGGAAGTTCTCGATCAGCCGCAAATCGCCGAAGAACAGCGAAAGCCACCATTGCGTCGTCGGCGAGAGCGTCCGCAGTCGGTCGGCGATGCCGAGCGCCGGCATCACCTGGCTGGCGATGAAGAACGCGAAGATGAAGACGAAGACCACCGGCGGGATGTTGCGGACGATCATCACATAGGCGCCCGCGATCAGCCGAGGCGCCAGGCGGCGGCTCGCCCGCATGTAGCCCGTGACGGCGCCGATCAGCCCGGCGATGAGGATGCCATAGACCGCGAGCCGGAGCGTGGTCGCGAGCCCCTGCAGGATGATGTTGGGCTCCCGGACGCCGGAGCGCGGGTCGGTCTTGACCACGTAGGGCCAGACGCTGCTCCAGTTCCAGCGATAATCGAGCACGGCGTTGGTGCGCCAGGCGGCGAAGGCCAGGAGCGCCGCCACGGTGACGGCGATCCCGATGTCGAGGGGCGTGACGCGATAGCCCGGCCGCTTCGGCGGCGGCCGGGACTCTGGCGTCGCACCCAGACCCGTTGCGGTCGACACGCTCAGTTGGTGGCGATCTTGTCCGCCCAGTCGCGCGTCTTGAACCAGTAGGTGTGGCGCTCCCTCAGGAAGTCCTGGTTCTTGGCGATCCAGTCATTGAGGAAGGCGATCGCCTCGGCGTTGCCCTTGCGCAGCGCCATCCCTTCCTCGGCGGTCGTGAGATAGTCCGTCGTCGGCTGGAAGAGCTTCGCCGGGTTCTGGATCGTGTAGAAGCGGGGCTTCGGCTCGCTGCTGATCGTGGCATGGGCCTTGCCATCGATCACCTCCTGGAAGGCCACGGCCTCGTCGTCGAACTGGCGCAGCGTCGCCTTGGGCCAGCGCTCCTCGATCACCTTGCAGCCGACGACGCCGCGCCGGCAGGTGAAGGTGACCTTGGCATCGTTGAAGCCCTCCGGCCATTTCAGGTTGGCGGCGATCGTCTTGCTCGCCGTCACGCCGAGGCCCGAGTTGGAATAGGGCGCGGTGAAGTCGACCTGCTCCTTGCGGGCCGCCGTGATGCTCATGCCGCCGATGATCACGTCGTACTTGCCGGCGATCAGGCCGGGAATGATGCCGTCCCAGGCGGTCGGCAGCAGCTCGGCCTCGACGCCCATGTCCTTGGCGAGCTTGGTCGAGACGTCGATCTCGAAGCCGATCCAGTTGCCCTGCTTGTCGCGGACGGCCCAGGGCATGAAGGTGCCGAAGGCGACCTGGATCTTGCCGCGCTTCTTGATCGTCTCGATCAGGTTCGCCTGCTGCGCCTCGGCCGTCGTGGCGAGCGCCCCGGTCGCGAGCGCCGCGACAAGGCCCAGCGCGCCCAAGCTCTTCTTCCAGTTGATCATCGGTCCATGCTCCTCTTCGAATTGTTCTTCATCGCGCCGTGTTCGGCGTGAAGCGCCGCTCGATCCACCAGGCGAGCAGCGACAGCGTCAGGGTGACGGCAAGATACAGGCCAGCCGCGGTCAGCCACAGCTCGAAGGCCATGAAGCTGTCGGCGACGGCGTTGCGGGTCTCGGTCGCGAGGTCGAAGACCGCGATCACGCTGACGATCGCCGAATGCTTGACCAGGTTGACCAGGACGCCGGCAAGCGGCGGCATCATGAGCGGCACCGCCTGCGGCAGGACGATGTCGCGGTAGGTGTCGAAGCGCGAGAGCCCGAGGCTGGCGCCCGCCTCCCATTGCCCCTTGCGCACGGCGACGATGGCGCCCCTGATGATCTCGGCCGCGAAGGCGCCCTCGTAGAGCGAGAGGCAGAGCACGCCGCACCAGAAGCGCGGGATGTCGAAGATCCGGCCGATGATGAAATAGACGATCAGCACCTGCACGAGGATCGGCGTGTTGCGGATCAGCTCGACATACACCGAGGCGAGCAGCCGGCCGGCGAGCGAGCCGGAGAGCTTGAGCACGGCGGCGCCGAGCCCGATCGCGAGCGCCAGCAGCATCGAGATCCAGGAGAGGTCGAGCGTCACCAGGAGGCCCTTCAGCAGGGGTCCCGGGATGAATTCGCCATCGACGACCCGGTAGAGGTAGCGCGGCACGCGCTCCCAACGCCAGGCGTAGCCCATGGCCGCCGCGCCCTTGAGCACGACCCAGACCAGCAGGACGGCGAGGATGGCGCACAGCGCCGCATCGAACCAGGCGGAGCGATGCCATGGCGGCCGCGGCGGCGCGGGCGGCGGGCGGTCCCGCTCGTTCGTCGTGGTTGTTGCCGGCTGCAAGCATCAGCCCCCCGGCGGCCACTACAGCAGCCCGGCAACCCTGTTGGCAAGCGGACATTGTTCGCGCCGACGCCGGCTTCGAAAGTGCCCCTCGGGCCTCGCGGTCGCCGGGCTGCTCCGCGCCGCGGCGACCGGACGCGCGCGAGAACGGTGGCGCAGACGAGCGGGCTTCTCTAGACTATCCCCGCTGGCCCGTTCGCCGGGACGCGCCCACGGGCGTCGGCGCGGGCCAAAAAACCTGTCATCGGCAGAAGAATCGACACGATCATGGATTCAGCATTCGGCCTGGGCGGCGGCCCGTTCGCGATTGGTCAACCCGTGCCCCGGTCCGAAGACCCCACGCTGCTCAGGGGCGAGGGCCGCTACACCGACGATCTGCAACTGCCGGGCCAGGTCCATGCGGCGATGGTGCGCAGCCAGCATGCCCACGGGATCATCGAGAGCCTTGATGTCGAGGCGGCGCGGACGATGCCCGGCGTGCTCGCGATCGTCACGGGCGCGGACCTCGTGGCCGCCGGCTACGGCACGCTCGTCTGCAACATGGCGTTTCCCAACGCCGACGGCTCGCCGATGGCGCGGCCGAAGCGCCATGCGCTCGCGGTCGACCGGGTCCGGCACCTCGGCGAGCCGGTTGCGGTGGTCGTGGCCGAGACGGCAGAGCAGGCGCAGGACGCTGCCGAGGCCGTCGGCCTGTCCCTCTCTCCCCTCCCCGCGCTGGTGACGATGGCGCAGGCGCTGGAGCCCGATGCCGCGCTCCTGCATGACGAGGCGCGGGGCAACGTCGCGCTCGACTGGAGCTTCGGCGACCACGCCAAGGTCGACGCCGCCTTCGCATCCGCCCATCACGTCACGAAGCTCGATCTCGTCAACAGCCGCGTGGTCGTGAACGCGCTGGAGCCGCGCTCCGCCATCGCGGAGCATGACGCGACGAGCGGCCGCTTCACGCTGCGGCTCGGCACGCAGGGCGTCTTCGGCATGCGCAACGCGCTGGCCGACGAGGTCCTGAAGGTGCCACGCGAGCAGGTCCGCGTGCTGACCGGCAATGTCGGCGGCTCTTTCGGCATGAAGGCCTCGATCTATCCGGAATATGTCGCGATCCTGCATGCGGCGAAGATGCTCGGCCGGCCCGTGAAATGGACGGACCGGCGCTCCGAGAGCTTCCTGTCCGACCACCACGGCCGCGACCACAGCGTGACCGCGGAGCTGGCGCTCGACGCCAGGGGCCGCTTCCTCGCCGTGCGCGTGACGGGCCTCGGCAATCTCGGCGCCTATCTCACCCATGTCGGCCCGATGATGTCCACGCTGAACATCGTCAAGAACATGGCGAGCCTCTACCGCACGCCGCTGATCGCGATGCGCGCCCGCTGCGTCTTCACCAACACGACGCCGGTCGCGGCCTACCGTGGCGCGGGTCGGCCCGAGGGCAACTACTACATGGAGCGGCTGATCGACGCCGCCGCCCGCGAGACGGGGATCGACCGGCTGGCGCTGCGCCGCCGCAACTTCATTCCGCCCTCCGCGATGCCCTACAAGGCGGCCTCCGGGTCCGTCTACGACACGGGTGACTTCCGCGCCCTCTTCGACGAGACGCTGGAAAAGGCCGACGTGAAGGGCTTCAAGGCGCGCAAGGCCGCGAGCCGGAGGGCCGGCAAGCTGCGCGGCCTCGGCATCGGCTGCTTCCTCGAGGTGACGGCGCCGCCCACCAACGAGATGGGCGGCATCCGCTTCGAGGCGGACGGGACCGTGACGATCCTCACCGGCACGCTCGACTACGGGCAGGGTCACGCCACGCCTTTCGCGCAGGTGCTCTCGCAGGCGCTCGGCGTGCCCTTCGAGGCGATCCGGCTGATGCAGGGCGACAGCGACCGCCTGATCGCCGGCGGCGGCACCGGCGGCTCCAAGTCGATCATGGCGAGCGGCGCCGCCATCCTGGAGGCGAGCGGCAAGGTGATCGAGAAGGGCAAGGCCCTGGCGGCCCACATGCTGGAGGCGGCCGAGGCCGACATCGACTTCCGGGCCGGCCGCTTCGCGGTCGTCGGAACGGACAAGGGCGTCGGCATCATGGAGATCGCGCGCCGCCTCGCCTCCGGCCCCGCCTTGCCGGCCGGGCTGCCGCAGAGCCTCGACGTCGACCACGTGTTCCAGGCGGCGCCCTCGGCCTATCCCAACGGCTGCCATGTCGCCGAAGTGGAGATCGATCCCGACACCGGCGTCGCATCGGTCGTGCGCTACACGGCAGGCGGCGATTTCGGCACGCTGGTCAATCCGCTGCTGGTCGAGGGCCAGGTGCATGGCGGCGTCGTCCAGGGCATCGGCCAGGCCTTGCTGGAACGCGTCCATTACGATGAGAGCGGCCAGCTCATGACCGGCTCCTTCATGGATTACGCCATGCCGCGGGCGGACAATGCGCCCTTCTTCGCCTTCCACAGCCACGCGGTGCCCGCGAGGACCAATCCGCTGGGCGCGAAGGGCTGCGGAGAGGCGGGCTGCGCCGGGGCGCTGCCCTCCGTGATGAACGCCGTCGTCGACGCGCTGGCGGAGCATGGCGTCACGCATGTCGACATGCCGGCGACGCCGCTGAAGCTCTGGGAGGCGATCCGGGCCGGCCGGCCGGGTTAGTTCCGGCCGCGCGAGCGCTCGCTGACGAAGGCCGTGAACTCGTCGTTCGACACGGCCTTCTTGAAGTAGAAGCCCTGCACCTCCACGCAGCCCTCGGCGCGCAGGTAGGCGAGCTGGTCACGCGTCTCGACGCCCTCCGCGGTCGTGGTCATGCCGAGGCTGCGGCCGAGCGCCAGCACGGCGCGGATGATGGCAGCGGCGTCGACGCTCTTGTTGAGGTCGTTGATGAAGGACTTGTCGATCTTGATCTTGCTGAAGGGGAACGAGCGCAGGTTGCCGAGCGAGGAATAGCCGGTGCCGAAATCATCCATCGAGATGCGCACGCCGAAGCCGCGCAGCTCATGCAGGATCTTGAGGTTGGCCTCCGTGTTGCGGAGCAGCATCGATTCCGTGATCTCCAGCTCCAGACGGCGCGGGTCGAGCCCGCTTTCGTCGAGATGGCGCTTCACCACCGCTGCGAAGCCGCTGTCGCGGAACTGGGCCGGCGAGATGTTGACCGCGACGCGGATGTCGTCGGGCCAGCTCGCCGCCTCGCGGCAGGCGGTCTTCAGGACCCACTCCCCGATCTCGGTGATGAGCCCCGTCTCCTCCGCCAGGGGCACGAACTCCAGCGGCGGCACGTAGCCGATGCCTGGCCGAAGCCAGCGCAGCAGCGCCTCGGCGCCGACCACTTCGGTCGTGTGGGTGTCGACGAGCGGCTGGTAGCAGACCTCCAGCTCGTTGCGGGCGATGGCGCCGCGCAACGCGATCTCGAGCAGGCGGCGCGACTGCGCCTTGTCGTCCATCTCGCGTTCGAAGAAGCGGAACGTGCCGCGTCCATCGGATTTCGCCCGGTAGAGCGCGAGGTCGGCGTTGCGCAGCAGCGTGTCGGGATCGACGATGTCGGCGCTCGAGGTGGCGATGCCGATGCTGGCGCCGCTGACGATCGAATGACCCGCGAGCTCATAGGGGTTGGCGAGCGCGGAGAGCAGGCGCCAGCACAGCGACGTCAGCCGGCCGCTGTCGCCCGAATCCGCCATGATCACGGCGAATTCGTCGCCGCCGAGCCGCGCCGCCATGTCCTCGGACCGCACCACGGACTCGATGCGCTTCGCTACCTCCTTGAGGAGGAGGTCGCCCACATGATGGCCGAGCGTGTCGTTGACGAGCTTGAACCGGTCGAGGTCGAGGCAGACCACCGCCACGCTCTTGCCCGTCTGGCTGGCGTCCACGAGCTTCGTCTCCAGCGTCTCCCGGAAGAGCACGCGGTTGGCGAGGCCGGTCAGGCTGTCATGGTGCGCGAGATGGGCGATCTTGCGCTCGCGGCGCTTCAGCTCGCTGATGTCGGTGTAGAGCACCAGCGTCTCGTTGTCGGGCGTCCGGTACTCGTTGACGAGGATGTGGCGGTCGCCGCTCATCATCCGCTCGTAGACGAGATGCGCCTCGCCGTGGCGCATCAGCCTGTCGACCAGCTCGTTGTTGGCGTCGAACACGCCGACGGCGTTGTGGAGGTTGGGATCGAGCTCGGCCTTGATCACATCGTGGTAATCCGCGCCGATGACGGCCCGCTCCGCCATCTCGGGGTAGAGCGCCAGGAAGTGCGAATTACGCAACGTCAGCCGGTCGTCACGATCGAAGAGCAGCAGCCCCTGCGACAGGCTCTCCACGATGGCCTGGCGCGTCCGGGCCTCGGCCGCGCTGGCGGCGATCTCGGTCTCCTTGATGCGCGTCGCGTCGAGGATGACGCCGGTCCAGAGCACGGAGCCGTCCGGCTCCCTGTGCGGACGGGCCAGCGCATGGGTGTAACGCTTCTGACCGTCGGGCCGGTTGATCTCCGCCTCGACGTCCCACAGCGTCATGTCGCGGGAGGCGTCGAGCAGGCGCTGGCGGAAATGCTTGCGGTATTCCGCGCCGTAATGCTGGAAGAGGGCCTCGGGATCGCTGAGGATGCGCTCGGCGGTCACGCCGAAGAGGTCGTAGGCGCTCTCGCTGATGTAGGTGTAGCGGATCTGGCCGTCGGGCGAGACCAGCCGCTGGTACACGACGCCCGGGATGGCGGCCGCCAGCGAGGCGAGGCTCTTGTCGGCCTTCACGGCGTTCTCGCGCATGCCGGCGATGCGCAGCAGCAGCGCCCGGCTCTCGGCCGCCTTCTCCTTCGAATCCGGATCCTGCGGCAGGAGCTTGAGGCCGCTCTCGAGAAGAGCCAGCGCTTCGGGCGCCGCTCCGCCGGAGAGCAGCAGGCGAAGAGCGTCCTGGAAACGGTCGGCCGCGGCCTGCGCCGGCATCGGGACCGGGCCTGCCTTGGATTGCTGGTTGATTTTCACGATATTGCTCGACATGGACAGGACCCCGCGCAGACGGATCAGAGAACGAATGGCGCAGCGCTCGGCTGTCTTGGGGGCAGCAGCCCCGTCTTCAATGTAAAGTTGTAATTATTACTTGAGTGCTGCCACAACGTTAACGCCGTCTATCCTTACTGCCCTGCCGTCATAATCATAGATCGTTCCCGCCGCCTCGAAGAAGGACAAGGGAACGGTCATGCCGATGTCGCGGACCTTGCGGAAGTTGATCGTGATGTCCGGCGGCGAGACGAGGCCGACCTTCAGATCGCTCGCCTTGGCGCGGTTGCGGATGAGATCCGCCGCATAGACGGCCGCCACGTGGGCGTTCGATTCGAAGCTGATGCCGATCGAGAGCACCGCGCTGTCGTCGCCGCCCCGCACCACGTCGGGCACCGCGCTGAGAACCGCGGCGCGGCCGGCATGGGCGTTGATCGTGGCGATCTCCCTGAACACCGAGGTCGATCCGGTCACCCAGTAGATCGAGCTCGTGAGATCCGGGTCGTTGCGCGTCATCTGGGCCGTGGCGTCGCGCATCATGCGCTCGAGCTCGGCCTTGGCGTTGGTCGGATCCTGGACGGCGAGCTCCATCACGCGCACGCCGCGCGGGCGCAGGTAGTCGATGACCGGCTTCGACTGCGTCTCGACGGCGCTGACGTTGCGCGAGTCCACGAGGATCGCGATGTTCTTCAGCCGCGGCTTCAGCTCGTTCACGTAGGCCATCTGGGCCTCGATCGGCATGTTGAGCGAGGTGAAGGCGAAGTTGGTGCCGGAGCCCTTGTTGTAGCCCGGCGACTGGCCGAGCACGACGGGATCCTTCGAGCAGACCGACAGCACCGGCAGCACGCCGCCGCGGTAGCGGTCCCACATCCAGGCGGTCGCCTCCGATCCCATCGTCATGATCAGGTCGAAATGCTCGTCGTGGGCGGCGGCGAGCGCGGCGCGCCCGCGCACCTCCTGGAGGCCGAAGTTCGTGACCGTCAGCTCGAGGTTGAGCGTCTTGTCGGCGAAGACGTCGAGGATCTTGGTGATCGCGATATCGTAGGCCGAGGAGGGCCGCGGATACATCACCAGGATCTTGCGGGTCTGGCCGGCGGCGGTCTGGTAGCGCGGCGTGATCCGGATCCATTCCGGTCCGCCCTGCTGCTGCACCAGCCAGTTCTTGTGCACCCCCTCGCCGTGCTTGAACCAGTTCCAGTAGGCGGGCGTTGCGGCCGGCGCCGGCGTGTTGGCGAAGGCCGAGGGGGCGGCCGCGGTGGCGGCGGCGGCGCTCAGGAGCGTGCGTCTGGAAAGCATGGTCGCGATCCTTTCAAGCGGGTCGGGTTCAGGCGCTGCGCGAGGCCGGGTGGCGGTCGTCCTGTTGCCCGCCGGGCGTCAGGAACAGCATGCCGAGGAGGAAGACGCAGCCGGCGATCCAGCCGAGCGTGGTCCAGCTCGTCCCGAAGTGGAGGAAGATCTGGCCGACGATGACGGGTCCGAGCACATGGCCGACCCGCTCCATCAGCCGGTAGGTCGCGGCGGCGTTGGCCATGCCGTAGCGGCCCGCGGCCTCGCACTGCGCCACATGGGTAACGATCGGTGCGTTGATGCAGCCATGGGCGATGCCGACGAGGATCACGCCGCCCACGATCAGGAGCGTGGCGAGGCCGACGTTGGCGCTGGCGTCGATCATCGACACCGAGGCCACCATGGCGAGGCCGATCGCCGTCACGGTCGTACCCCAGAAGAGGATCGATTCCGTGTCGGACGTGCGGTCCGTCCGCTGGGCCGCATAGTGCGAGGCCAGGATGACGGCGGTGGCGTAGAGCATGGTGATCTGGCCGACATCCTCCTTGGCGTAGCCCTGCTGGCCGAGCAGCAGCGGCATCGCGAAGAGGATGACGCCGGTGAGCACCGCCTTGGCGGGCATTCCGACCAGCAGGATCGAGCGCAGGAATCCGCCGTCCTTCAGGATGTCGAGCATCTCGCGCCAGGCCGCGTGCAGCGACGGGGCGCTCTCGGCGCCCGAGACCTGCCGCGGCAGCAGCACGAAGCCGTAGAGGGCAGTCAGGATCGCGATGCTGGACGCCAGCGTGAAGACGCCCTCCGGACCCATGTAGGAGACCAGCAGCGAGCCGATCGCCATGCCGCCGATCATGCCGGCCTGGAAGCCGAAGACGATGGCGCCGCCGGCCTGCGTGCGGTGCGCGGCCGAGGAATTGGCGAGCACATAGGCCTGCACGCCGATGAACAGGACGCCCTGTCCGAGGCCGGACAGCGTGCGCGCCGCCACCGCCACCCAGAAATCGTGGCTGAAGGTCAGCAGCGCGAGGCCGCCGCCGGCGGCGATGAGGCCGGCCACCATCAGCGACTTGGCGCCGAGGCGACGCTCCAGGCGGCCGGCCGGTACCAGCGCGAGGGCGAAGACCAGGTAGTAGAGCGCGAAGGGCATGGAGGCGAAGGAGGAGGGCAGGCCCTCCCGCTCCACGGCCTGCACCATCAGGCCGGGCAGGAAGGCGTAGCTCAGGTGCTCGACGAAGACCGCGAGGAAGAAGACGGGCTTGACCAGGTCGATGACCGCCTTCTCGGCCGCCAGGCTCCAGCGGTCGCCGTTGACCTCGGACAGTCTCTGGAGGGAGCGTGCGACGCCCATGAACAGGGCCGCGAGGAAGCCGGAGGCCACGAGCAGCGCGGCGAAATTCTTCACGCTGCGCAGCACCTGCCGCCAGACGATCTCGCGGGGCAGCGCGACCTTGACCAGCACCTGCCGCGGGTTGCCCGGCTGGGAGATGTCGACCGTATACTCGTAGTCCTTCGCGACGTGGTCCCAGTCGTTGCCGCGGGCCTTCGGGTCGACATGGGCCCGAACCTTGCCGTCGACGAGCAGCGCCGCCGCGCGGATCTCGGGATTCAGGCGCTTGTAGTCGCCGAACAGCGAGATGATGCCGGTGATCTCGTCGAGGTTGATGTTGAACGCGACGAGATCGTCGAGCCGCTGCCCGAGGCTGTCGGCCAGCGACTTGGCCCGCGCCTGGGCGCCTTGCGAATAGACGTTGACGAGCGTCGAGACGACCAGCGTCGCGACCAGCAGGAACATGGCGACGAAGCCGCCGCCGACCCAGGTCCAGCGCCCCGTGGCCGACATGCCGTGCGTGAAGAAGAGGACGAAGAGGCCGAAGGCGATCGCCGCCGCGGCGCCTGCCTTGGCCAGCGGAATGAAGGCTTCCTCGACGAGCCCCGCGACCTTCTCGCGCGGCACGGACAGGACGACCGTGCCGACCTGCTCGAAGCGGTTCGCGATGGGCAACGCGACCTGCAGGACGGTGCCGGCCTGCCGGAGCATCACGCCGTTCTCGCCGAGCCGGCGCGATTCCGCGTCGGAGCCGAGCAGCGGAAGCCCGGCCTCGCCGGCGTTGAACACGAGCTGGCCGGTGAGGTCGTAGAAGCTGATCGCGTCGATCAGCGGGTCCGCCTTGACCATCGGATCGGCGAGCTGGTTGAAGCCGACGAACTGCTGGACCGGAAGGCCCGGCTTGATGAAGGTCTCGACCGAGTTCTGGATCACCTGGCCCTGAGCCACCAGCTTCTCGATCTGGAACTGCTCATAGGTGCGCTTCGCTTCGCCGAAGGCCACGTAGATCAGCAGGACGATCGAGACTGCCGCCACCAGGAACATGGAGAGCGCGTCGGAAAGGCGTCGGCCGAAGGTCATTTGCGCTGGCATGGGACAGACTTTCGTTCCTCGATCGTTGTTTGGTGTCAGAGCAGGCGCACGAGGCGGTTGGCCACGCCGCGGCGCTCGCTCAGCAGCACATCGAGCCGATCCGCGAGGATCGACATGATCAGGTCGTCGTAGGTCATGCCGAGGCGCGGCAGGCCCAGCGCCACCAGGCTCGTGACCTCGGGGGTCGGCGCCTTGAGGTCGGGCTTCGGATTGGCTTCGAGCACATAGAGCTTGCCCTCCTCGTCGGCGCGCACGTCGAGCCGGATGAAGGTTTCGACGCCGAGCTCGAGGAAGACGCGCTTCGCCAGGTCGTCGAGGCCGGCCATCGCCGCGGCGTCGCGGACGGGATCGAGCGGCGCGGCGCGGTCGCCGGTGATCGGCTTCACGTCCATCGAGGTGAAGATCTTCTCGTCCGGATCGAGCACGCGCTCGAGATGCGAGAAGACGAAGGGACCATCGAGGCGCTCGAGCTTGCCGGCGCGCGAGATCACCGGTCCCGCGACCGCCACGCAATATTCGCGACCGGCCAGGAAGCGCTCGATCAGCACATGGTTGCGCGTCACGGCGTAGATCTCGCGGACGGCGCGGGCGAGGCCGGCGCGGGACTCGACGAAGTTGACGTTGAGCGAGGCGCGGCCGGAGACCGGCTTGACGACGAAGGGCCCGCCGAAATCGCCGAAGGCCGCCGCGAAGCCCAGCTCCGCGGTGGGGTCGTCCTCGCCGATGCCGGGCTGCCAGATATGGAACTCGGCCGTCGGAATGCCGGCCGCGCGCAGCTGCCGCTTGAAGACATGCTTGTTGTCGAGGATGCCGGCCATCATCGGGTCATGGCCGACGTAGGGGATGCCGAAGAGCTCCAGCATCGCCGGGGCATGGGCGACCGAGCAGTGCCCCTGCACGCCGCCCGAATTGAGCCAGGCCAGGTGCGAGTCATGCTTCTTCAGGAGCTCGCCCAGCCGCATGTCGTCCGGCATCAGCGCCACGTCGCGGCAGCCGAGCCGCTCGAGCGCGCCCTTGATGTCCTCGGCCACCGTCCGGTAGCTTTTCCAGGACCGTGGATTGCCCGTCTGCTCGATGACGGCGCCGTCGACGGACTTGTCGCCGCCATAGACGACGGCGATGCGCATCCGGCGCATCATCTTCCTGATCTGGTCCGCGAGCTCCGTTTCCCGGCCAGCCCGCCGCGGCATCTGCGCCGCCCTCGCATTGATCGCCATAGCTGCACTCATTCTAAGCCTCTGGATTTCCGACGGGCTTCGAGGGCACGTTCTCGTTCTGATGCGGGCACATTTCGCTGAGCGCATTAAATTAGGGTTGACCTAAGGGACGCGGGTTCCCTTTTGTCGGCAATCCGACAGATCATGCTAAGCAATTCGATAGAATTCATGGTTGATGAAATCTTGCGGACGAAGCGCCGGCGGCGCGACGCCTGGGTCCGGCGACCTGCGGTTGCAGGCGCCGGGTGCTGCGGCACCATTCGCGATCATTGGGACAGACGGCCGAGGGGAGCGGCGTCAGGCGGCTACAGGAGCCACTCCACGGGGAGCCGGTTGACGGCGGCGAGGAGCGCCCGGCGGCCGAGCGACGCGCCCGGCTCACGCTGCAGGATCGTCCCCGCGTCGCGCCACACGAGCCTGCGGCCCACGAGGACGGGCCGGTAGGCGATCCTGTCGAGCCGCCCGTCGAAGTTCTCGTGCAGCCGGCGCGCCAGCTTCTCGCTGTCGATCACCAGCCCCGATTCCGTGTTCAGGCGCAGCGAGCGGAGATCGAAATTGAACGAGCCGACATAGATCGTGCGGCCGTCGACGGCGAAGGTCTTGGCATGCAGGCTGCCGCCGGACGAGCCGAAGGGGCCGAGCGCCCGCGCGTCCCTGCCGCCGTCGGAGGCGGGCGAGGCGCCGCGCTTCAGCTCGAACAGCACGACCCCGGCCTTGAGCAGCGTGCGCCGTCGCTTCGCGTAGCCCGCGTGGACCGGCACGACATCCGTGGCCTCGAGCGCGTTGGTCAGCACCCGGACGGCGATGCCGCGCCGGGCGAGCAGAGCCAGCGCCCGCGTGCCGGCCCGCCCCGGCACGAGGTAGGGCGACACGAGGTCCAGCCGGTGCTCGGGCTGGCCAACGAGGGAGGTGAGGCGCGAGAACAGCAGCTCCTCGTCCCGGATGAGACCCTGCGCCTTGCGCGGGTCGTCGCTGACGAAGCGCGCCTGCACCCATTCCACGTCGAGACGCCCGTCGGCGAGGCGGGCCACCTCGTCGGAGGCCGCGAGGGCGGCGCGGAACCGGTCCGCCGCCGGGTCGGCCGCCACCGCGGCGGCGCGCGCGCCGATCGGGTCGCCGCCGGCATGGGGTCCGATGATGCGGGCGGCGTCGACGGCGGCGTCGCAGCGCCAGTAGCGCTCGAAATCCGCCTGCACCTCCGGCGCCGCTTCGCCGACCGCGAGCACGTCGAGATCGACGAAGATCGTGGTGTCGCCCGCGCCGAAATAGGCGTCGCCGACATTGCGCCCGCCCATGATCACCGCGGCGCCGTCGGCGATCAGCGCCTTGTTGTGCATCCGCCTGTTGAGGCGGCGGAAGTCGAACGGGAGGTTCAGCCATTTCGGCCAGCGCAGCATGAAGGGGTTGAAGAGCCTGACGGCCGCATTCGGATGGGCCGCGAGCTGGGCCAGCTCGCCGTCGAGGCCGGAGAGGCCGTTGTCGTCGATGAGCAGGCGCACGCGCACGCCGCGGTCGGCCGCCCGCTTCAGCGCCTCGAGCAGGATCGATCCGGTCAGGTCGGCGTGCCAGATGTAATATTGCGCGTCGACGCTGGCGCGGGCCGCGTCGATCAGCGCCACCCGCGCCGCGAAGGCGGCCGGGCCGTCGGCCAGCATGGCGATGCCGGTGAGGCCGGGCCGCTCCGCCGCCAGCCGGCGCGCGGCCGAAGCCATCGGACCGGCGTTCGGCGGGCTGTCGTCGAACAGGGCGCCTCCCTCGTCCCGCGGCCGGGCCATGGCGGCGGCGAGGCGCCGGCCGAGGATAAAGCGCAACGTCGCCGCGACGATGAGCGCGACGATTGCGACCTTGAGCGCGGCGGCTGCCAGTGTCATGAACCCTCTGACCTGAAGCGGTCCCCGGCGAAACGAATGTTTGCGTGGTCCGTTCCATGAAAGCCGCGCCGCCGGCGGGACGATTGAAGGAGCCGTCGGGCGATCGTATGACGAAGACGTTGCGCGTGGCCACCTACAACATCCGCAAGGCCATCGGCCAGGACGCGCGGCGGGACCCGGAGCGCATCCTCAAGGTCGTGGCCGACCTGGGCGCGGACGTGGTGGCCCTGCAGGAGGCCGATTACCGCTTCAAGGGACGTCAGGCGATTTTCGACCCCGATGCGATCCGCGTCGCCACGGGGCTCGCGGTCGTCCCCATGACGCACGGGCACAGCGGCATCGGATGGCACGGCAACTTCCTGCTCGCAGCGCCGCGGCTGCTCGTGGCGGACGCCGGACCCATCCATCTGCCCGGGTTGGAGCCGCGCGGCGCCGTGCGGGCGGATTTCGTGGTCGACGGGCGGCCGCTTCGCCTGGTGGCGGCCCATCTCGGCCTCATCGGCATCCATCGCCGCCGGCAGGCGGACGCCCTGGTGGCCGCGGCCGAGCCGGAGAATGGCCACGCCACCATCGTGATGGGCGATTTCAACGGCTGGGGCCGTGCGCGCTATTCGCTCGAGCCGCTGGAGCGGACGATGCAGGAGGCGCCCTGCGGCCGCAGCTTCCCGTCGAACCGCCCCCTCGCCCGCCTTGACCGCATCTATTTCGGCGGGCCGCTCGCGCTGGTCGATTGCGGCGTCGTCCGCTCGCCGGAGACGCGCGTCGCGTCGGACCATCTGCCGGCGGTGGCGGAGTTCGTGATGGCCGCGCCGGACGAGCCGCCTGTCAGGGCGCCACCGGCGGCCGCGATTCCCCGGCCGAGACGGCTCGGCGAACTCGCGAAAGCCCTGAAGCGCCGCGTCCGCCCGCCGCGTCCCTAGCGCCTGTTCCGGCGCTCCGTCAGCGCAGCCCCTCCCCCTTCCGGAACAGCCGTCCCCGCTCCGCGACGAGCACCAGCGCCAGCGCCGCCAGCGCCAAGCCCGTGAAGCCGAGCGCCAGCGGGCGGATGGTGCCGTCGAAGGACTGGCCGATCAGGGCGCCGACGACCGCGCCCGCCACGATCTGTGTCGAGCCCTGGACCGAGGCGGCCGTGCCCGCCACATGGCCGAGCGGCTCCAGCGCCAGTGCGCCGAAGTTGGAGCCGATGCAGGAGAAGCAGAACATGGCGAAGGCGAAGAGCGGCAGGAACAGCGCGAGCGGCACCGGTCCCGCGAGGCTCGCCGCCGCCAGTGTCGCGCTCGCCGCCAGGAAGCCGAGGAGCGCCATGTGCGACATCCGCCGCATCCCGACCTTGCCCACCATGCGCGCGTTCAGGAAGGAGCCGAGCGCCATGCAGCCCGCCACGGCCGCGAAGGCGGCCGGAAAGAGCGCACCGAGGCCGTAGATGCCGACATAGACCTGCTGCGCGCTGTTGATGAAGCCGAAGAGCGCGCCCAGGATCATCGACATGGCGAGGATGTAGCAGACGGAGATGCGGCTGCTCAGCACATAGCCGAAGCCCTGCAGGATGGAGGCCGGCGACAGGGGCCGGCGGTTCTCCGGCTTCAGCGTCTCCGGCAGCCTGAGCGCCGCCCAGACCGAGACCGTGATGCCCCAGGCCGCCATGAAGGCGAAGACGAGCCGCCATTCGCCCGAGACGAGGATCGCCTGGCCGAGCGCCGGCGCGATCACCGGCGTCACGAGGAACACCATCATGACCAGCGACATCACCTCCGCCATGCGCCGGCCGCCGAAGCTGTCGCGCACGAAGGCCATGGCGATCACCACGGTGGCCGCCGCCCCGCAGCCCTGCAGGAGGCGGAAGGCGAGCAGCGACTGGAAGCTCGGCGCCAGCCCGCCGAGCAGGGCGCCGAGCGTGTAGAAAGCGAGGCCCACGAGCAGCGGCACGCGCCGTCCGAACCGGTCGGACAGCGGTCCGAAGATCAGCTGCATCGCGCCGAAGCCCAGCAGGTAGGCGGTGATCACGAGCTGGCGGCCGTTCTCGCTCGGCTCGCCGAGGCTGGCGCCGATCACCTGCATGCCGGGCAGCATGATGTCGATCGCTAGCGCGTTCAGCGCGATCATGGCGGCGACGAGGGCGATGGTCTCGCGACGGTCTGACGGCGCCGTCGGATCGAGGCGCCGGGTGCGGGCGGGGGACAAGGGCGATGCTCCGGGCCGCGCGGGGCGCGGTCGATTCGCGGCACCCTAACAGCAGAGCGCCCGGCGGAGTCCTTCAAAAGCGGGATGCCGGCCATTCCCGCCGTTCATCGGAGGGAACCAACGGCGCAGGAGGCTCCTCAGGCCGCCTGGATCTCCTGCACGAAGGTCCTGGCGTCGGTCGCCATCTTGCGCGTGTCGCCGGCGAGCGCCTCGGCGGCCGCGAGCATGGTGCGCGCCGCCTCTCCGGTCTCGGCGAAGATGGCGGTGATCGCGGAGAGACGGCCGTTGACCTCGTGGCAGCGGTCGGCCGTGCGGCTGGTGAAGTCGGAGATCTCCTCCCGCGCCTTCTGCTGGCTGGCGACGATGTGGGAGATGCTGTCGTTTTGCCGGTCGAGGGCCTTCACCGCCTGGTCGATGGCGCCGATGGCGCCGACGAGATCGTCGGTGTCGCCGAGGATCTGCCCGATCTGGCTCTTGATCTCGCGGGTGGCCTGCTCCGTCTGGAGCGCCAGCGCCTTGACCTCGTTCGCCACGACCGAGAAGCCCCGGCCTGCGTGGCCGGCCCGCGCCGCCTCGATCGTCGCGTTCAGGGCGAGCAGGTTCGTCTGCGCCGCGATGGCGCTGATCGACTGGGTGAAGTCCTGGATCGCCCGCGCGTTCGCGGCCATTGCCTCCGCCCGCCGGAGCGCGCCGGTGGCCTCGGCCGCCACGTTGCGCGTCAGCGCCTCGCTGTCGGCCACCGACACCGTGATGTTCTGCACCGTCATCGCGATCAGCTCGGCGACCGCGGTCAGCTCCAGCGAGGTCTGCCGGGCGCCCGTGGACAGGGCCGCCGCCTCGTCGATGTGGCGCGCCGAGGTGTTGACGCGGGCCTGCATGTCGCCGGCAAGCGCCAGGATCTGCTCGGACGAGAGGTCGAGATCGCCGACGACCCCATCGATGTCCGACCGGAAGCGGCCCGAAAGCCGGGCAAGGAGGTCCTGCCTGCGCTGCTCGGCCTCGGCGGCGAGGCGCTGCTCGAGGTCGCGCTGCTCGGCCGCCGCCCGCCGGAAGGCCTGCAGCGACTCGGCCATGTCGCCGATCTCGTCGCGGCGGCCGAGGAACGGGGTGGCGGCGCCGTGCCCGCCTGCGGCGACCATCCGCATCACGCGACCTATGTGGCTGAAATCCCTGAGGACCGCGCGCATCGTGAGGCAGAGCGCGACCACGATCAGGAAGCCGATGGTCAAGGTGATCGCGGTCGTGTTGCGGATGTCGCGATGGCTCGCCTGCAGCGTCGCCAGCCCGGCCTCGGCGCGGTGGACCGCGTCGGCGACCACGGATTCCACGAGATCGATGATCTCCCGTTCCCGCTTGTCCGCGTCGTTGATGTAGAGATTGATGCCGCGGTTCCGGTTGGGGCTCGCGAGCTCATCGGAGATCACCGCCATGAGGGCCGTGTACTCGTCGATCATCGGCGAGAGCCTGGCGACCATGTCCGGCACGATCGCCTTCTTCGCTTCGAGCAGGACCTCGAGCCTCTCGCGGATCTTCTGCGCCTTGACCTGCTGCGGGCGGCGGCGCGTGACCGCCTGGGCCAGCGTGGCGGCCTCGAATTCGCGGACCACCGTCAGTACCTCGCGCAGGGCCTCCGCCTGGCGCAGGGCGGTCTCGGCCGCGCCGAAGCTGCGCTGGCTGACGCCGAGCATCGCCCGTAGCGCGAGGCCCACCGCCACGGAGAAGGCCCAGGCGAAGCGACGCTCGATGGTCATGTCAAACGATCCGGCCGTCGGCTAGCGGGCCGGCTCGACAACGACGATCGTGGCGCCGCCGAAGGCGCCAACTTTCTGCTCGAGGCCGCTGCGCTGGTGGCAGGCGGCGCAGGGCTCGCCCACCTTCATCGGCCAGTAGCTGACGAGCCGCGCGCCGATGCTGGTCGATCGGGGCTCGAGCTCGCCCTTTTCCAGCAGGTCGGCGACGAAGGCGAGGACCGCCTTGTCGGCGATCACCTTGTCCGGCGCGGAGTCGCGGTTGATCAGCTCGCTCGACCGCGTGGTGACGATCGCCGTGTAGCGGCCGTGGGACTTCCTGTTCACATGGTCGAGCAGCTGGGCGCGGAAGAAGGCGGGGACGAAGGCGTCCTGGCCGCCCTTCAGCATGTCGGACCGGTATTGCGCCGTGACCGCGTCGAAGGCGTCCGAGAAGGCGGACCGGATCTCGGCCAGCAGCGGATCCGGCGCCTTGCGGAAGTCGGCGCCGGCGAGCCGGCCGAACCCATCCATGAAGGCCGCGCGCAGCGCGCCCGCCTCGACGGCGGCGGGCGCGAGCTTGCCGCTGTTGATCCGGTCCTGCAGGTCGGCGATCACGCCGGTCGCGGCCTGCGTGACCAGATTGATCTCGCGCGAGATGTCCGCCTGGCTCGGCGCCGCGGTTGCGGCCGTCGCAAGCGTGATCCCGAGGAGCGCCGCTCCCCAGAATGGGGCTTCAGGAAGTGACATGACGCCTCGTCGACAAGATTGCCGGTGAATGGGGAAAGATCAGTCGAATCCCGCCCATGAAAAAGCCGATGCATTAACATTTGCTTGCACTTGCAATCGTGACGCAGCGTCAGTCCGAAGGAGGAAGCAGGGTCACAGTGAATATGAGTAAAAGGAAATTTTACTCCACGTGAAAACCTGCGAGCGCTGTCGCAGCGGGCAGTAGAAGACGCTGGAGGACGGCGGATCAGGCAGACGAAACGGCTGACGGATCGAAGAAATCGACGATGGCGTCGCGCATTGCCGGCGTTTCGACATGGCCGTGGTCCGGCTCGACGATGATCCGGAGCGCCGTGGGAGCGCTGGCCGCATAGGCCTGCCGGAGATCGGAGAACGCCGGCTCCGTCGCGTCGGGCGGCGTCAGGGGATCGAGCGCGCCGACGAGGACGAGCTGCGGCCGGGGCGCGGCGAGCCCGGCGATCCGGCCGGTGCGGAAGGCGGCGCAAAGGCCCGGCACCGTCATGTAGGGGCCATGAAGGTCGTGCCCGCCGGCTTCGATCAGGCGGGCGAGGTCGGCGAAGGCGCAGGCGTGAGCCACCCGCGCCACGCCGGGTTCGAGCGCGGCGAGCCAGAAGGCGTGCGTGGCGCCCATGGAGAAGCCGAAGACGCCGATGCGGCGAGGATCGACGCCATCGAGCGCGCAAAGCAGCCGGAAGGCGCCTGCGAGGTCCTCGAGCATGACGCCGAACAACGTGCGCCCATGCCAGTGCAGCCGCTTCGCGAGCGCGGATTCGCTCTCGCCCTGCCGCTCGCCGAAGCAGGGCATGTCGATCGAAAGCGCGACGATGCCCCGCCGCGCCAGGGCAGGGCCATAGGGCTCCGGCAGCAGGGCCGGCCGGCCTTCGACGAGTTCGGCCGCGCCGATCCCGTAGCGGTTCCCGTGCGCATGGCAGTAGAGGACGGCGGGCAGGTCCCGCCAGTCGCCGTCGGGTCCCGTGAGGATGCCGCGGATGGTCTCGCCGCCGGGCGTTGCGAGGTCGAGCCGCTCGGTCCGCATGCCGGACCGTCCGGGGGCCATGGGCCGGCGCGCCTTCAGCGCGAAGGACACGGGCTCATAGCCGCCGAGAAGCCGGGCGAGGCTCGCCCGCTCCTCGGCCGCGCCTGGTGCGTCAGCCACGGGCGACGATCCGGTGCGGCAGCAGCCGGTCCCCTGGCCGCGCGCCCGACCAGAGTGCCGAGAGCTGGTCCACGATGGCCGCGCCGAAGTCGGCGTAGGGGATGTGGACGGAGGAGAGCCAGGGCGCGATCCAGGCGTTCAGCGGGTTTTCGTCGATGCCGACGATGCGGCAGGCGCCGGGCACCGCAAGGCCGGTCTCGCCCGCCAGGCGGTAGGCGCCGTAGGCCATCTGGTCGGAGGTGCACATGAGGCCGGCCGGCCAGCCGCCCGACGCCACGAGCCGCTGCGCCGCCTCATAGCCCGCCTCCAGATGCCGGAGCCGCTCGGAGGCCGCGACGCGGACGGCGTCGCGCGGCAGCCCGCGTTCGCCGAGCCGGCGGAGGAACCCCTCGGCCCGGTCGGCGATCGCCGAGGAGGCGAGGGAGGAGTGGATCAGCGCCGGCCGCGCGATGCCGGCGTCCAGCAGGAAATCCGCCGCCTCCGCCCCGGCCGCCGCATTGTCGATGCCGACGAAGGGCGCGAGGCCGGTCGGTCCGCCGGCGCGGCGGTTGACCATGACCACCGGGCCGCCACGCTGCAGCAGGCCCTTGAGCCCCCGGCTCGCGACGGGCGAGACGAGCACGATCCCCTCGACGTTCTGCGCGCGCATCGCGTCGATATACTCGTCCTGCAGGTCGGCCCGGTCCTGCGTGTCGCAGAGGATCATCACGTACCCCAGCGCGCGGAGCGCCGCCTCGGTGGAGCTGGCGATGGCGGCCATCGCCGGGTTGTCGAGGTTGGGCGAGAGCATCGCCACGACGCGGCTCTCGCGGCGGCGCAGCGCCCGCGCCATGCTGTTCGGCCGGTAGCCCGCCGCCTGCACGAAGGCCTGCACCCGCGCCACCGTGGCGGGGTTGGCGCGGTCGAGATGGCCGTTGACGATGCGCGACACGGTCGCGGGGGACACCCCTGCCTGCGCGGCGATCGTGGCCAGCGATGCGGTGGCGGCCGGTTTTGACATGAGGCCATGTTGACGCCTTGGCAAACGTTTGCCAAGATCGTTGCCAAGAAATTAAGAAGCGGCCTGACGGCCATGGGAGGACAGGATGACAAGGACCTTCGGCAAGGCCGGCTTTCTCGCTTTCGCGCTCGGCACCGCGGCCGTCTTCGCGCCCGGGGGCGCCGCGGCCCAGACCGTGAACCTGCGCTATCTCTGCTACGCGGACGCCAACGAATGCGACGTGGCGCGCGACCTGCTCGACCGGTTCGAGAAGGCCAATCCGACGATCAAGGTCACGGTCGACAAGGTCGGCTTCGCCGTGATCCGCGAGCAGCTGGAGACCCGGCTGCAGGGCGGCGAGGCGCCGGACATGGCCCGCGTCACCAACCTCGGCGGCCTCAACCGCTACTATCTCGACCTGACGCCGCACATCAACGCGAAGTACTGGGAAGAGAATTTTGCCACCACCCTGCCTTGGATGCGCGTCGGCGCGAACGACAAGGGCATCTACGGCTTCCTGACCCAGCTCACCGTAACCGGCCCCTTCGTCAACAAGACGATGTTCGACCAGACCGGCGTGAAGATGCCGGCCGCCGGCGCCACCTGGGATGATTGGGCGAAGGCGCTCGAGGAGGTGCAGCGCAAGGGCAAGATCTATTCCGGCATGGCGCTCGACCGCACCGGCCACCGCTTCGCCGGCATGGCGATCTCGATGGGCGCCAAGTACTTCGACGCGCAGGGCAACCCGTCGGCCGTGGTCGACGCCGGCTTCAAGGCGACGGCCGAGCGCATCGTCAAGTGGCACAAGGACGGCCTGATGCCGCCGGACATCTGGCCCGGCGCCTCGGGCGCCAAGTGGAAGAACGCCGGCGACATGTTCATCAACGGCGACACGGCGATGCATATCGCCGGCTCCTGGATGATCCAGAAGTTCCAGTCCGACATCGGCGACAAGTTCGAGTGGGTCGTGCCGGCGCAGCCCTGCGGCCCGGCCGGCTGCTCGGCCATGCCCGGCGGCGCGGCGATGGTGGCCTTCAAGGCGACCAAGCACCAGGCCGAAGTGGCGAAGGTCATGGAGTTCATGGCCTCCGAGCCGATCCTCAAGGAATATTACGAGCGCACCGTCCAGATCCCGGCGCACAAGGCCATCGCGGACAAGGGCCTGACCTATCCGAAGGAGGTCGCGCCGCAAACCGTCGCCGCGCTGAAGCAGTTCACGCAGGACTTCGCCAAGATCTCGCCGGTGGCGCACCAGCTCCAGGCCTACCAGCGCAATGTCGCGATCTTCAACGCCACCGTGAACTACGTGGCGCAGGCGATCACCGGCCCGCTGACGCTCGACCAGGCCTACGCGAAGATCCAGGAAGAGATCGACAACGCGGTGAAGAAGTGACGCCGCGCTAGCGGTGTCATCCCCGGCGCGCCGCAGGCGCGGGAAGGGGATCCAGACCGGCGGTGCGGGAAGGGCTGGATTCCCTTCCCCTCCGCTTCGCTCCGGCCGGGAATGACAGCGTACATTCTCCGTCCGCCCCCTCGCACGGTCGCCCCATGCAAGCCAACCTCCTCACCCTCGCCTGGGGCAAGCTCGGCGATCTGCTGGACGGGCCGTTCCGCGCATTACAGCGGCATATCGGCGCGAACCGGATGGCCTATGTCTTCCTGCTGCCGAACATCCTGGTCTTCGGCCTGTTCTCCTTCTGGCCGATGCTGCTCAACTTCTGGATCGCCTTCACGGGCGGCCAGTCGGTCATCCTCGCCGAGCGGCCCTTCGTCGGGCTCGACAATTTCCGCGAGCTCCTGAACTGCCAGAGCTGGCTCGATCCGAAATCCTGCCCGGTCGCCGGCTTCTCCTTCTGGACCGGCATCTGGAACACGCTGTTCTTCGCGCTGGTGCAGGTGCCGGTGATGATCGTCGTGGCGCTGGTGACGGCGATCGTGCTGAACCGCGACATCCGGGGCCGCGGCTTCTGGCGCGCCATCTATTTCTATCCGGTGATGCTCTCGCCCGTCGTCGTGGCGGTGATCTGGGACTGGGTGCTGAAGCGCCGGGGCATCCTCAACGCCGTCATCGACGACTTCGTCAGCGGGTGGAACGGGCTCGTCTCCTTCGCGCCTGTCCTGATGCTGCCGGACTGGCGGCCGATCAACTGGCTGATCGACGTGCAGTCGGGCTGGCCGATGTTCTGGGTGATCTTCGTCTACACCTGGGGGCACCTCGGCTTCTACATGCTGATCCTGCTCGCCGGCCTGCAGGCGATCCCGAAGGATCTCTACGAGGCGGCCGAGATGGACGGCACCTCGAAGTCCCGCCAGTTCTGGCGCATCACGCTGCCGCTGCTGATGCCGACCATGGTCGTCGTTCTGGTGCTCTCCCTCATCCGCGCCTTCCAGGTCTTCGACGAGGTCTATGTCCTGACCGGCGGCGGTCCGGGCCAGGCGACGAAGATGATCATCCAGCATGTCTACGAGAGCGCCTTCATCGGCGACGCCAAGCGCTACGGCATCGCCTCCGCCTCCTCGATGCTGGTGGCGGGGCTCCTGCTGCTGCTGACGCTCGCCCAGCTGATCGCGACCAGGAAGAGGGCGGGCGGATGATGGGCGTCATGCAGGACTCTCCCCTGATCCCTCCCCGCTTGCGGGGAGGGTGGCCGGCGCAGCCGGTCGGGTGGGGGAGCCCCCTCAGTCGCGGCCTTGCCGCGCCAGCTCCCCCGCAGGGCGGGGGAGCATCGGAGCCGCGGCCATGCTGACCACCACCGACGTCACCGGTTTCCTCGGCCGCAGGCGGGGACGGCAGCGGCTCCACTGGACCGACTGGCTCTCCTACGCCTATCTCGCGCTCGGCGTGCTGCTGGTGGCGCTGCCGATCCTCTGGATGTTCGTCTCCTCGATCAAGAGCCCGCGGGCGCTCGTCGAGAACGACCCGCGGCTCCTGCCCTACGAGCAGCTGACGACGCCTTCCGCCGACGGGTCGCGGCAGCTCGGTGTCTTCGTCTGGACGAAGCCGGACGGGTCGAAGACCGACGTCGCCTTCGTCGGCCCGCGCGGCATGAACGCGCGCGTCTTCGAGATCGGCAAGCCGAACGAGGTGATCGAGGTGCCCCGCGCCCAGCTCGCCCGGAAGGACATCGTCAAGCCGCGCTGGGAGAACTACACGGAGCCGACGATCGGCTCGACCCAGTCGCGCACCTTCAATTTCCTGCGCTATTTCTGGAACTCGACCTTCGTCACCGTGGTGGCGACGCTGCTGACGCTCGTCGTCAACGCCATGGCGGCCTTCGCGCTTTCGAAGTACCGCTTCCGAGGCCGCGACGCGATGGTGATCGTCATCGTCTCGACGCTCCTCATCCCGCCGACCGTCATCCTCGTGCCCTTGTTCATGACGGTCTCCTCGCTCGGCATGCTGAATTCGCTCTGGGGCGTCATCATCCCGGCCATCGCCACGCCGACCGGCGTCTTCCTGCTCCGGCAATACATGCTGACGATCCCCGACGAGCTGCTGGAGGCCGCGCGCATGGACGGCGCGTCCGAATGGAAGATCTTCTGGCGCATCATGCTGCCGCTCTCGATGCCGGCGCTCTCGGTGCTCGCCATCCTCTCGGTGATGTGGCGCTGGAACGACTTCATGTGGCCGCTGATCGTGCTGACGCAATCCGAGGTCTTCACGCTCCAGCTCGGCCTCTCGACCTTCAAGGGCGAGCTCAACGACAACATGCATCACCTGCTGGCGATGACCGTGCTGACGCTCCTGCCGGTGACGCTCGTCTTCGTCGTGCTGCAGAAGCACATCACCACCGGCATCGCCAACACGGGGCTGAAGTGATGGGTAGGCGATCGGTCTTGATCCCTCCCCGCTGGCGGGGAGGGTGGCGAGCGCAGCGAGCCGGGTGGGGCAGCGCGGTCGCAGGCGTTTGCCCCCTCAGACTCGCCTGCGGCGAGTCAGCTCCCCCGCAAGCGGGGGAGCATCTCATCGACCCGCCCACGAGGACCCGTCATGGCCACGCTTGAGCTCCGCCAGGTCACCAAGTCCTTCGGGCCGACGAACGTGATCCACGGCATCGACCTTTCGATCGACCATGGCGAGTTCATCGTCTTCGTCGGGCCGTCGGGCTGCGGCAAGTCCACGCTGCTGCGCATGATCGCCGGGCTCGAGCCCGTCACCACCGGCGCGGTCGCGATCGACGGGCAGGTCGTCAACGACGTGCCGGCGGCGGAGCGCGGGCTCGCCATGGTGTTCCAGAGCTATGCGCTCTATCCCCACATGAGCGTGCGGCAGAACCTCTCCTTCGGCCTCGAGAACATCAAGACGCCGAAGCCCGAGATCCAGAAGCGCGTGGCCGAGGCGGCAAGAATGCTCAGGATGGAGCAGCTGCTCGACCGCCGTCCGGGCCAGCTCTCCGGCGGCCAGCGCCAGCGCGTCGCCATCGGCCGCGCCGTGGTGCGCGAGCCCAAAATCTTCCTGTTCGACGAGCCGCTCTCCAACCTCGACGCGGAGCTGCGCGTGCAGATGCGCACCGAGATCGGCAGCCTGCACCAGCGCCTCGGCAACACGATGATCTATGTCACCCACGACCAGGTGGAGGCCATGACCATGGCCGACCGCATCGCCGTGCTGAAGGACGGCAGGCTCGAGCAGTTCGGCCGGCCGCTCGACCTCTATAACCGGCCCGCCAACCTCTTCGTCGCGGGCTTCATCGGCAGCCCCCGGATGAACTTCCTGGGCGGCAAGGTCGCGGACGCCGGCCCGACCGGCGTGACCGTGGCGCTCGACGGCGGCGGGCAGGTCGCGGTGCCCGTGGACGGCGCGGGCGCTGCGCCGGGGACGCCCGTGAAGCTCGGCGTGCGGCCCGAGCATATCCGCCTCGCGGACGCGGGCGACGTGACGCTTGGCGTCACCATCACCGAGCAGCTCGGCGGCGAGAGCTACCTGCACGGCGCCCTGCCCTCGGGCGAGGCGCTGTCCGTCCGGCTGGCCGGCCAGACAAGCGTGCAGCGCGGCGACAAGGTCGGGCTGGCGCTCGCCGACCCCGCGCTTCGCCATCTCTTCGACGCCGGCTCCGGCAAGGCCTTCGCTCCTCTCTCCTGACGAAAGGCGATGCCATCCTCTCCCTCCCTCATGCTGAGGAGCGGCCCTCGGGCCGCGTCTCGAAGCACGCACCAGCGTCGTGCGTCCTTCGAGACGTCGCCTGCGGCGGCTCCTCAGGATGAGGGAGATCGGCGGTTGGCATCGGTCATCGAGGCATAATCATGCGCATTTTTCATCATCTGAGATCCGTGACGCCGCACGCCCATGGGCTCGACGCCGCGCTGGACGAGGGCTGGCGGCTGCGCGTGCGCGCCATGGGCGAGCATCTGCTGCGCATCGTGATCGAGCCGGAGGACGGCCTGCCGGAGACGCGCTCCTGGATGGTCGCGCCCGAGGGCGACGTGCCCTGGGAGGGCCGCGACCGCGACGATCTCGCCGGCTTCGCGCCGCCGGAGACGGCGCATGCGCGCGACGGCGAGGCGCATTTCCTGACGGCGGGCGCCTTCCGCCTGCGGCTCGAGGGCGCGCCGCTGCGGCTGCAGGTCGAGCAGAAGGTGGACGGCGCCTGGCGTCCCTGGTTCGCCGATCGCGGCACCGGCGGCTTCGCGCTGACGGAGCGCGGCGGCCGCATCCGCCATTTCCAGCATCGGCCCTTCGGCGACCGGCACTTCGGCCTCGGCGACAAGACCGGTCCGCTCGACCGCACCGGCCGCCGCTTCCGCATCCTGCAGCTCGACGCGCTGGGCTATGACGCCGAGATCGGCGACCCGCTCTACAAGCACGTCCCCTACATGGCGGTGCAGACGGAGGACGGCGTCGCCGGCGGCATGTTCTACGACAGCCTCGCGCCGATGACCTTCGACCTCGGCTGCGAGCGCTCGAACTACCACGGCATCTACCGCTACGTGGAGGCGGAGGAGCGCGGCCTCGATCTCTGGCTGATCGCCGGACCCGACATGGCCGCCGTGACGCGGCGCTTCACGCGGCTCAGCGGCCGGCCGGCCCTGCCGCCGCGCTGGAGCTTCGGCTTCGCCTTCACGACGATGCATCATGCCGACGACGCGAACGGGCAGGCCGTGATCCAGGCCTTCGCCGAGCGCTGCCGCACCGAGAAGATCCCGATCAGCGCGATCCATTTCGGCTCCGGCTATTCGAGCCGCGGCCCGCGCCGCTACGTCTTCACCTGGAACAAGACCAAGTTCCCCGACCCGCAGGCGCTCTTCGCCAGGCTGACGGCGCTCGGCTTCCCGACCGTCGCCAACCTGAAGCCCGTGCTGATCGACGACCATCCCGACTATGCCGAGGTGAAGGCGGCCGGCGGCTTCGTCAAGGACGAGGCGGGCGAGCCGGTGCTCGAGCAATTCTGGGACGGTATGGGCTCCTATCTCGACTTCACCAACCCGGAGATGATCCGCTGGTGGCAGGAGCGGCTGAAGCGCCAAGTGCTCGACGTCGGCTTCACCGCGGGCTGGAACGACAACAACGAATACGAGATCGGGCGCGACGGCGCGCAGGCGACGGGCTTCGGCAAGGTGATGGAGGCGCCCGCCGCGCGTCCGCTGCATGCGCTGCTGATGACGCGCGCCACCTACGAGGCGACGCTGGCGCGCGATCCGTCTAAGCGGCCCTTCACCATCACCCGCGCCGGCCCGGCCGGCCTGCAGCGCTACGGCGAGACCTGGACGGGCGACAACATCACCTCCTGGCACACGCTGAAATGGAACCTGCGCAACGGCCTCAGCCTCGCGCTCTCCGGCCAGTCGAAGGTGGGCCACGACATCGGCGGCTTCACCGGCCCGCGGCCGGGGCCGGAGCTGCTCTGCCGCTGGGTCGAAATGATGGCGCTGCACCCGCGCGCCGTCATGAACAGCTGGAAGCCGGATGTCGCGCCGGACTGGCAGGCGGCGACGACGCCCTGGCTCCATCCGGAGGTGCTGCCCGAGATCCGCGCGGCGCTGGACCTGCGCACGCGCTTCCTGCCGCTGATCTACACGCTGGCGCATCAGGCGCACCGCGACGGCTCGCCGATCATCCGGCCCCTGTTCCACGATTTCCCGGGGGATCCGGCCGCCTACGCCGACCAGGACGCGCTGATGCTCGGGCCGGACGTGCTCTTCGCACCCGTCGTCGAGGAAGGCGCGCGGACGAAGACGCAGTACCTCCCCCAGGCCGAGCAGGGCTGGATCGAGTACCGGACCAGCGCGCATCATCCGGGTGGTGCGACCGTAACGGTCGATGCGCCGCTCGGCCACCCTCCCGTCTTCATCCGGGTCGGGGCCGTGCTGGCGCTGGCGAGCGAGACGCCCGACGTGAAGCCGCATGACGCCCCGGCGAGGCAGCTCTATTGCGCCTTCGCCGGCCCGCGCGGCGAGGGCGGCGGCCGCCACATCGAGGATGACGGCGAGAGCTTCGCCTATCGCGACGGAGCGCTCCTGGATCTCGTGTTCCGCGCGGCCTGGTCCGGCGGTGCGGCCAATGTCGCGATCGAGCGGCAGGGCGGCGGTGCGGTGCCGGCCCTCGGCTGGCAGGTCGCGGGCCCCGCCGGTCTGCCGCCCGTCACGCTCGGCTGAAGTTCAGGGCCGCAGCACGATCTTCGCCGCGGCCGTCCCCGCGTCGATGGCGGCGAAGGCGGCCGGCCCTTCCGCGAGCGGGCGCTCCTCGAACCAGCCGAGCGCGCCCAGGCGACCACTGGCGATGGCCTCCACCGTGTCGCGGAAGTCGGCCGGCGTGTAGCAATAGGTGCCGGTGAGCGTGATCTCCTGCAGCGTGATCTTGCGGATGTCGATCCCGTCGGAGCCCGGCAGAAGACCCGCATGGACGATGACGCCGCCCGGCCGCACCATGGCGCAGGCCGCCGCGCGGGTGCCGGCGGCGCCCACGGCGTCCACCACGAGGTCGACGCTGTTCTCCGCAGGACCGGAGGCGGCCGGATCATAGGCCTCGAAGCCCTCCTGCCCGAGCGCCTTGCGGCGGAGCGCGTTCGGCTCCGCGACGCGGATGTCGGCCGCGCCGAAATGGCGGGCGACGGTGGCCGCGGCGAGGCCTATGGCGCCCCCGCCCAGCACCACCATGCGGCAGGCCGCGAGCGGCCGGTGCAGCCGCTCCATGCCGATCCGCACCGCATGCCAGGAGACCGCGATCGGCTCGGCCAGTGCGGCCTTCTCGATCGCAAGGTCATCCGGGACCGCGACGAGATTGCGCTCGGGGATGCGGACGAAGCCGGCGAAGGCGCCCTGCCGCGGCGGCATCGAGATGATCTGCCGCGTCGGCGACAGGTGCCAGCGGCCCTCGACCGCATAGGGGCAGGCGGGATCGACGACGAGCGGGTTGATCGTCACGCGCCGCCCCGCGCCGGGACCCGTCACGACGCGCCCCGCCGCCTCGTGGCCGAGGATCAGCGGCGGCGGGCGGCGGGAATCGTGCCCGTGGTAGGCGTGCATGTCCGAGCCGCAGATGCCCACGGCCTCGACCTGCACCACCACCTCCCCCGCCTCGGGCGCGGGATCCTCCCAGTCGCCGTAGGAGAGGCTGTTGCGGCCGGTGTAGACGAGGGCTTTCATGGGTTTAGTCCTGGCATCGACGTGGTGCGTCCTTCGAGACGCCCGCTGCGCGGGCTCCTCAGGATGAGGTCGGTCGGGGCCTGCAGAACGGTCCTCATGCTGAGGAGCGGCCGCAGGCCGCGTCTCGAAGCACGCACCACATCCCCGCTCCCCTACTTTGCCGTGAACCCGCCATCCACCGCCAGCGTCTGGCCGGTGACATAGGCGGAGGCGGCAGAGGCGAGGAAGATCGTCGCGCCGGCGAGATCCTCGAGCTCGCCGTTGCGGCCGATCGCGGTCTGGGCGGCGTTGCGGGCCGCGCGCTCCGGATCGGCGAAGACCGGCTCCGTCAGCGGCGTCGGGAAGAAGCCCGGCGCGATCGCGTTGCAGGTGACGCCGCGCCGCGACCATTCCTCGGCGATGGCGCGGGTCAGTTGCACCACGCCGCCCTTGCCCGCGCCGTAGGGCGCCGAGTTCGGCATGGCACGGTAGCTCTGCAGCGAGGCGATGTTGATGATGCGGCCGAATCCGCGTTGCGCCATCGCCGGCGCGAAGGCCTGCGCCAGCAGGAAGGGGGCGCGCAGATGCAGCGCCATATGCAGGTCGAAGGCCTCCGCCGTCACCTGCATGAAGGGCTGGCGCAGGTTCACGCCGGCCGCGTTCACGAGGATGTCGACCGGTCCCGCGGCGGCCGTGGCCATCCGCAGGCCGCAATCCGGCGCGGCGCAGTCGGCGGCGATGACAGCGGCCGCGATCCCCTCCCCCGTCAGCCCGTCCGCCGCCGCCCGCAGCTCCGCCTCGCGTCTCGCCACCAGCGTGACCGACGCGCCGGCGAGGCCGAGCGCCCGCGCCATGGCGAGGCCGATGCCGCTGTTGCCGCCCGTCACCAGCGCGGCGCGGCCCGTGAGGTCGAAGAGCGCGCCCTGGCGGAAGGCCATTCAGGCCTCCACCGGCGTGCCGAGATCGTGGTTGGATCCCGGCGCGTACTTAGCCATGCGCGCATCGGAGGTGCGGGCATGCGCCTCCATGCCCTCCAGCCGCGAGATGCGGGCCGACACCGGCGCCAGCGCCTTGCAGGCCTCGCGGTCCATGCGCTGCCAGGTCAGCGGCTTCAGGAACTTGTGCACCGAGAGCCCGGCCGAATAGCGCGCCGCGAACTTGGTCGGCAGGATGTGGTTTGGCCCCGAGACCTTGTCGCCGAAGGCCACGTTCGTCTCCTCGCCGAGGAAGAGCGAGCCGTAGTTCGTGAGGTTGGCGTGCCACCAGTCAAGGTCGGCGCAATGGACCTCGAGATGCTCGCAGGCATAGCGGTCCGAGACCTCGACCATCTCCTCGCGGCTGTCGCAGAGCACCACCTCGCCATAGTCGCGCCAGGCCGCGCCGGCGGCGTCGCGCGCGGTCGGCGGCAGCGCGTCGATGAGCTGCGGCATCAGCGCCTGCACCGCGTCGGCGATGCGGCGTGAGTTCGTGATCAGCCAGGCGGGACTCTCGTGGCCATGCTCGGCCTGGCCCACGAGGTCGGTCGCGACGATCAGCGGATCGGCCGTGTCGTCGGCGATCACCGCCACCTCGGAGGGACCCGCGAAGACGTCGATGCCGACCTTGCCGAAGAGCATTCGTTTCGCTTCCGCAACGAACTTGTTGCCGGGCCCCACGATGATGTCCGCCGGCTTGCCGGTGAAGAGGCCGTTGGCCATGGCGGCGATGGCCTGCACGCCGCCGAGGCACAGGATCACGTCGGCGCCGGCGGTCTTCATTGCATAGAGGACGCTTGGATGGATGTTGTCGCCGCGGAACGGCGCGGAGCAGGCGACGACAGTCTTCACGCCGGCCGCCTTGGCGGTCGCGATCGACATGTAGGCCGAGGCGATATGGGCGTAGCGGCCGGTCGGCACGTAGCAGCCGGCGGTGTTGACGGGCACCATCTTCTGGCCGAGCCGAAGGCCCGGCGAGATCTCGATCGAGAAATCGCGGCAGGACTCCTTCTGGGCCTCCGCGAAGCGGCGCACCTGGCCCGCCGCGAGGTCGATGTCGTCCCTGACCGCTTGCGGCACGTCGCGCGTGCGCGCCTCGATCGTCGCCTCGTCGAGCAGGATCGGGCCGGACCAGCGGTCGAGCTTCTGCGCATAGTCCCGCACCGCCTGCTCGCCGCCCGCCGCGATCGCGGCCAGCATCTCGGTGACGACGGCGCGGGCCGTGTCGGTCTCGGTCTCGGGCGTCTTGGTCGCCTTCTTGAGGTGGGTGATCGCCATCGGGCTTGACCTTTCGTCGGGAACGAAGGCGGCGCGGGAGAACCTCCCGCGCCGCCGGCTTCGGCTCACTTCTTGTCGAACTCGGTGGCGAAGGCCTTCAGCTTCGCATCGGCCGCCACGCGCTTCAGGTAATCGTCGGTGATGTAGTTCTTCACGTCGGGGTTCGAGGGAATGGTCCCGACCTCCGTGATGAACTTGCCGATCTCGCCGAACCAGCCGTCCACGGTCGAGGCGCCGGCGCCGCGGCCCATGATCCTGAGCTGCTCGTCGAGGCCGAAGGTGGGCCGGAGCTCGAACTCCTGGTCCATGGCGCGCGCCGTCACCTCGAGGCCGCCCTGCTTGTAGAAGTCGAGCGCCAGCGTGCGCGCCTCGGCAGGGTTCGCCTTGGCCCAGGACCAGCCGCGCAGATAGACCGCGAGGAACTTCGCCACGTCGTCCGGCCGTTCCTTGGCGAAATCGGCCCGGACGATCAGCGCGCCGGGCACGATCGCGCCGGCGTCGGCGCCGGAGCAGAGGTAGCGCGCCTTGGCCTGGTCCTCGAGCGTGTAGGTGTTGGGCGCCCAGACGCCGGCGATGTCGCCGTTGTTCGAGGTGATGGCGGTGATGATCTGCGCCTGGCCGAGGTTTACGAACTGCATGTCGGTGGGCGCGAGGCCCATCTTCACGAGGCACTTGCGCGACGCGTAATCGACGGTCGAGTTCGTGGTCAGCAGCAGCCGCTGGCCCTTCAGCGAGGCGGGGTTCGCCTTGATCGCGTCGAACTTGTCGCCGCGCACCATCATGGCGTTCGTCTTCGACTCGTCGTTGGTGATGCCGATCGTCAGGATGTTGAAGCGCACCGCGCCCAGGACCGCCGGCACCGAGCCCGTGCCGCCGACATCCCACGATCTCGCCGCCGCGGCCGCCACCTGCGGCGCGCCGGCCGGAAAGGTCGAGAAGTTCGGCGCGAGGCCGACGTCCTTCCACCAGCCCTTCACGTTGGCGTAGTGGAAGGGCAGCGCCCAGTAGAGGGACGGCTGGTAGCTGACGCCGATCGGCGCCGGCGCCTGCGCGGCGGCGGGCTGCGTGCCGGCAAGCGCGGCCGCGAGAACAAGTCCTGCGAAGAGTCGCTTCATGGTCTTCCTCCTTGTTGCACTGTCTCTCGTTGAACCGGGACGCCCTCCCGGACGCCGTTTCCGTCACGCCCGCCTTGCGGGGGCATGATCCCGTCCTCGTCCGCCCGCGTCTCGGCGACGGCGGCGATGCTCTCGCGCACGATCTGCGCGATCAGGTCGCATTCCGCGTCCGTCAGCGAGACCGGCGTGCGGATGTCGCAGAGCGTCGCGAGCGTCTCGTGGGTGGCGGCGAGCGGTCCCTGCTCGCCGGCGTAGCGCCAGTGGCGCGGCGCGCTGGTGAAGCCCGTCTGCCGGGCCGCGCCGAACCACTTGATCGGCAGCCCGCGCGCCTTCGCAAGCGCGAGGAACCGCTCCATCGCGTCGGCGTCGAAGCCCGGCGCGGAGAATTGCACCGAGGTTGCGGAATAGACCTGTCCGCCGCCGCGCTCCGGCACGCGCAGGTGCTGCGAGCGGCGGAGGCCCGCGGCGATGCGGTCGTGGATCGCGTTCCAGCGGGCGACGCGCCGCGGCAGCTCGGCGAGCTGGGGCCTGAGCAGCGCCGCGGCGAGCGCCGTCATCCGCATCGAGAAGTTCGGCGTTTCCTCGGCGACTGCGGTGAGCGCCTCAGGTCCCGGCGTGCTCAGATGCTGGCCATGCAGCATGTAGCTGCCCGAATGCAGGATCGCCTTCGCCGCCATCCCGGGGTCGTCGAGCACGAGGAAGCCCCCCTCCCCCGCATTCAGGTGCTTGTAGGTCTGGGCGCTGAAGGCGGCCGCCGCGCCGAAGGTGCCGATCGCCCTCCCCTTCCAGCTGGCGCACATCGCATGGGCGCAATCCTCGACGACCGAGAAGCCGCAGGCGTCGGCCACCGCCATCACGGCGTCCATGTCGGCGATATGGCCGCGCATGTGGGAGAGCAGCAGGACCTTCGCGCCGGAGGTCCGCGCCTTCCGGGCGAGATCATCGGGGTCGATGGTGAAGTCGCGCCCCACCTCGACGATCACGGGCCGGGCCGAGGCATGGAGGATCGCGCCCGGCACCGGCGCCAGCGTGAAGCCGTTGACGAGCACGGGATCGCCGGGCGCCACGCCCAGCACCTTCAGCGCCAGGAACAACGCGCCGCCGCCCGAATTCACGGCGACGCAATAGCGCCGGCCGACGAAGGCGGCGAACTCGCGCTCCAGCAGCGAGACATCCGCCTGGTCGGCGCCCATCTCGCCGTAGCGGAACAGCCGGCCGGAGCGCATCAGCTCGACGGCGCGCGCGATCCCCGCCTCCGGAATCGGCTCCGGCTCGGTGAGGTCGCGCGCGAGGCTGCGGGGCGCGGTCATGGAATTGACGCCCTCCGCTTCTCCCAAGGGAGAAGGAAGAGCTCCCCGCTTCTCCCTTGGGAGAAGCTGTCACGCGGAGCGTGACTGATGAGGGAGAAGCCCGTCGGTCGGCGGTTCTCCCTCATCCGACCCGCTCCGCGGGCCACCTTCTCCCAAGGGAGAAGGCAGAAGGTTGGATCACACGCCATGGGGTCCCTTCTCCTCGCGCAGGGACTTCCAGATGTGCGTCCTCAGATGCACGAAGCTCTCGAGGTCCATCACGTCCTCGATCTTCGGGTGGTCGTCCCACTTCTCCGCCTCGCGGATCTTGCGGACGTCGAGCACCTCCTTGATGCGGCCGGGGCGCTTTGTCATGATCGCCACGCGGTCCGCGAGATAGACCGCCTCCTCCACCGCATGGGTGATGAAGAGCACGGTGCGCGGGTTGCGCCGCGCGAGGCGCACGAGTTCCTCCTGCATCACCACGCGCGTCTGCGCGTCGAGCGCGCCGAAGGGCTCGTCCATCAGCAGCACTTCAGGATCGAGCACGTAGGCGCGGGCGATGGCGACGCGCTGCTGCATCCCGCCCGAGAGCTGGTGCGGGAAGGCGTCGGCGTGGCTCTCGAGGTTCATCAGCTTCAACGCGCCGGCGATCCGTCCCTCGCGCTCCGCCGGCGGCAGGTTCTTGTTCCTGAGCCCGAGGTCGATGTTCTCGCGCACCGTCTTCCAAGGGAAGAGCGCGAACTGCTGGAACACCACGGCCCGGTCCGGTCCCGGCGCGGTCACTTCCCTGCCGTTGACGCTGACGACGCCCGAGGTCGGCGCCTCAAAGCCCGCCACCATGCGCAGGCAGGTCGTCTTGCCGCAGCCCGAGGGGCCGACGATGGCGACGAACTCCTTCTCGGCGATCGTCAGGTTGATGTCCTGGAGCGCCGTGACGCTGCCGCCGAACATCTTGTTCACGTTCTCGAAGCGGATCGAACCCATGTTTAGGCCATGTGGACAGTTGGGATGGGTTCTGGACGCGAGCGATTTCGGTCCAGGCGAACGGCGATGGCTCGAACCAAACCGTCCGGTTTGGGAGAGACATCGGCTTGAGAATGGGCCGAAAGCGCCGCGCCGTTTCGCGGTGGGATGAAAACGGGCCGGCCGCTCGCCGCCTCCGCTCGCCGATACGGACGTATCGGCGTCGCGAAGCCGTCGGCTGCCGACCCGTTTTGATCCCATCCAGAGCCCATCCCAACTGTCCACATGGCCTAAGCCTCCAGTCCACGGCGGCGGCGGAGCCAGGCCTCGCCCTGCCGGAGCGCCACGTCGATCATCATCCCGACGATTCCGATCGCCAGCATCCCGGTCATCACGGTCGCGGTCTGCACGGAGCCCTGCGCCTGCACCATCATGAAGCCGACGCCGGCCGCCGCGACGATCAGCTCCGCGCCGACGAGGCTCTGCCAACCGAGGCCGGCCGAGACGCGCAGGCCCGCGATGATCGAGGGCACCGCCGCCGGCAGCAGGATCTCGACGATGGTGCGGACATTCCCCGTGCCCAGCATGCGCGCCGCCTCGATCAGCCGCGGCTCCACGAAGCGCGCCCCGCGGTAGGCGTTGATCAGGCAGGGCGGAAAGGCCCCGGCGAAGATGATCATCACCGGACCGCCGATGCCCGTGCCGAACCAGAGCGCAGCGAATGGCACCCAGGCGATCGGCGCGATGAATCGCAGGCCGTCGAAGATCGGCGTCACGATGTCGTCGAGCATCCGGAACCAGCCCATGAGCAGGCCGAGCGGGACGCCGACGAGGGCCGCCAGCAGCACGCCGGTCGCGTAGCGCTGGAAGCTCGACAGGAGATGTGCCGGCAGCGTGGCGCCGGCGAAGGGGCTGGTCAGCAGCTGCAGGAAGCGCGCGCCGACCTCGAAGGGCGGGGGCAGGAACCGGCGCGGCACGAGGCCGGCTGCGGTGAGGAACCACCAGAGGCCGAAGAACAGGAGCAGCCCGAGCGTCCCGAGGACGATTCTGGTGCGAAGAGGAAGCGGCGGGCCGTTCATCGCATCAGTCCCGCGCCGCCACGTTCCAGGCGAGCGCGCGGCGCTCCGCCCGGCCGAGGAGCCACGTGGTGGCGAAGCCGAGCAGGCCGACCGTCGCCATGCCGACGAGGATCATGCCCGGATAGAGGTCCTGCTGCGCCATGTTCAGCACGAAGCCCACGCCCGCGAGCGCGCCGACGAGCTCGGCCGCGACCAGCGTGGTCCAGCTCGCCTGCAGCGACAGCCGGAGCCCGGTGAAGATCATGGGCGAGGCGGCTGGCGCGATCACCTCGCTGACCAGTCGCCAGCGCGGCGTGCCCAGCATCCGCGCCGCCTCGAGGATCGGCCGGTCGATGTTGCGCACGCCGGCGAAGGTGTTGATCACCGATGGGACGAAGGCGGCGAACCAGATCACCATGATCTTCGCGCCGTCGCCGAGGCCGAGCCAGAGGATGGCGAGCGGGATCCAGGCGAGCGGCGGGATCGGCCGGACGATGAGGAAGATCGGATTGACGAAGGCCTCGACGCGCCGGTCCCAGCCCATCCAGAGGCCGAGCGGCACGCCCGTCACGATCGCCACGAGAAAGCCGAGCGCCACCAGCCGCAGGCTCTGCAGCGCGTGGCCCGCGAGCGTCGAGCCGGCGTAGCCGCGGCCGTTGATCTGCGTCAGCGATGTCCAGAAGTCGGCGGGCGAGGGAAAGCGCGCGGGACCGACGATGCCGGTCGCCGTGGTCAGAACGAACCACAGCGCCATCAGCGCGAAAACGGTGGCGAGCCCGATGACGAGCCTGCGCGCGGCCATCTGCCGCCCTCCCTGCGCGCCTCTTCTGCAAGCGCTTTCAGCCTAGCCTACAGATCGGTTCCCTGCTGTCAATGGGCGCATTTTGCTGGCGATTGGCGTGGAATGCGCCGTCTTGCCCCTCGACAGAGGATGAAAAAATTTTCATAACGGCGGCATGGCGAATGGCGGCAAGACGAGGCTCGTCGATGTGGCGCGGATCGCGGGCGTGTCGCCCGCCACCGTATCGCGCGCGCTGACGCAGCCGGATCTGCTGTCGGGCGAGACGCTGGCGCGTGTGCTCTCCGCCTCGCGCTCGCTCGGCTACCGGCCGGACGCGGCGGCGCGGGCGCTGGCGTCGGGCCGCTCGATGACGATCGGCGCCGTGGTGCCGACGCTCGACAACGCGATCTTCTCGAAGGCTTTGCAGGCGATGCAGTCGACACTGTCGGCCGAAGGCTACCAGCTCCTCGTCGCGTCGCACGACTACAACGCCGCCGCCGAGGCCGACGCCGTGCGCATGCTGATGGCGCGCGGCATCGACGGGCTGATGTTGGTGGGCGCGGAGCGCGCGCCGGAGACCGCGGCGATGATCGAGGCCGCGGGACTGCCCCTGGCGCTCACCTGGCGGCCCGCGCCGGGCACGGCCGCGGTCATCGTCGACAACGAGCGGGCGGGCCGGCTGGCGGCCGAGCATCTGGTGGCGCTCGGCCATCGCCGCATCGGCATGGTGATCGGCCGCCTCGCCTTCAACGACCGCCAGCGCGGCCGCCTCGCCGGGGCGCGGGCCTACCTCGAGTCCGTCGGCCTCGGGCTGCCGGACTGGCGGGTCAGCGAGCAGCCGACGACGCTCGCCGGCGGACGCAGCGGCTGCGCGGCGCTGCTGGAGCTGGCGGAGCCGCCGACCGCCGTGATCGGCGGCATCGACATCATTGCCATCGGCTGCATCGCCGAGGCGCAGGCGCGGGGCATCAGCGTGCCGGCCGGCCTCTCGGTCGCCGGGATCGACGATCTCGACATGTCGGCGCATCTGTCCCCGTCGCTCACCACCGTGCATGTGCCGACGGCGCGCATCGGGGCCGAGGCCGCCCTGATGCTCCTGCGCGCGATGCGCGGCGAGGCCGCGCGCGCGGTGCTGGAATTGCCCGTGGAGCTTGTGGTGCGCCGCTCCAGCGGACCGCCCGGCGCCGCCTGACGGCCGGCTCCCTCCCCTCCTTCGCCTCCCGAAACCGCATCAGGGAACGGTCACGCTTGACGGAACGTTGTGTCTGCAGGCCGCCGGCCGCGCTCCGCCGTCCGGCGCTCCCAAGACAGGAGACGAACCATGAAGACACCGATCCTCGCCGCAACCCTGCTCGCGGCCGGCCTCGCCGCCGCCACCGCCCAGACCTCGCCCTCCGGCACCACCGGCAACACGCCCGCGACCGGCACCATGGGCAACACCAACACGACCACCACGCCCGCGCCGAACCCCGGCAACACGGCGCCCGGCAACACGGCGCCCGGCGCCAACACGGGCAGCAACACGTCGGGCACCACGACCGGCTCCTCGAACCCGGCCGTGAACCCCGGCGGCAACGCGCCATCAGGCGTCAACGCCAGCGGCCAGGCGACGATCGTCTCGCTCACCGCGCTGGAGAAGGGCGCCAACAGCTTCACCGAGGGCCAGGCCCGCACGCGCCTCGAGGGCGCCGGCCTCAGCAACGTGACCGAGCTGCAGAAGGACGACCAGGGCATCTGGCGCGGCAAGGCCATGCGCAACGGCCAGAGCGTCACGGTCGGCTTCGACTACAAGGGCAACATCGGCGTCCAGTGACCGCCGGTCCCCGATCACGCCAGACAGCAAACCACAACAAGATCATCGATCAGGAGAGATTCATGACCAGCACAGTCAGCGCGATGTTCGATCGCTATTCGGACGCGAAGGCCGCCATCAACCGTCTCGAGGCGGCCGGCATTCCCCATGACAACATCAGCATCGTCTCCAACGATGCGGAGCATCGCCAGCATCACGGCACCGACGACGCCACCGGCACCGGCGCCGGCACGGGCGCCTCGCTCGGGACGCTGATCGGCGGCGGCGCGGGCCTGCTCGCCGGCCTCGGCCTGCTGGCGATCCCGGGCCTCGGCCCGGTCGTCGCGGCCGGCTGGCTCGCCTCGACGGCGCTCGGCGCCGGCGTCGGCGCTGCGACCGGCGGTCTCGTCGGTGCGCTCACGGGCGCCGGCGTCGACGAGGCGGACGCCAATGTCTATGCCGAGGGCGTGCGCCGCGGCGGCACGCTGGTCACGGTCCGGGCCGAGGATTCGATGGCCGCGCAGGCCGCCGACATCCTGGACGACCATGGCACGATCGACATCGACGAGCGTCAGTCCAGCTGGCGGAACGAGGGCTGGAGCGGCACGTACAATCCCGATGACACGACCGGCACCAGGACGACGGGCACCTCCACGGGCATGGGCGCGGCGGGCATGGGCGCGGCCGGGCTCGGCTCCTCGCCGATGGGCGCGGGCACGCTGCGCGATGACGACAGCGCCATCGCGGGGACGACCGACTCCGACATGGACGAGCGTCGTCGCCGCACGCGGATCCATGGCTCCAACCCAGGTCTCTGATTGAACGGCCGGCCAGACGGCCGGTCGCCATCAGAACCAGACGATGCGGGGATCGGATTCGTCCGATCCCCCTTTTTCATGGCGAAAGCGGAAGCGCAGCTCCTGGCTGCGGCGGCCGTAGAGGAGCCAGTCGCTGAGACCGAGCTGCGCTGCCTCGGCCGTACAATCATAGCCGAGGTCGTCGAAATGATCGCGGACCGCCGCCGGCGCCTCCAGGTCCGCCAGATAGCGCAGCGCCCGCCAGCCATCCGCCTGGCAGCATTGCACGGCATGCTCGATCAGCCTCAGACCCAGCGCTTCGTCGAAGGCGCGTCCGGCCTCGCTGACGAGCGGCGTCGAGGCGAAGATCCGCCACTGGCTCGCGATGCGCAGGCTCACCGCGGCGCAGAGACGGTGGTCCAGCTCGACCACATGGACGACGGTGCGCCGGTCGCGCAGGGACGACAGCATGTCCAGGACCCGGTCCTGCCGCTGCCGCTGATCCGCGGCCGGCCCGTCGCTGTTTTCGCGCGCCGCCAGCCGCGCGACGGCCACCTTGTCCTCGATCGTCGCGGACCGCACCACCGCCGTCCCGGCCGGGCGCGCGATGTAGGACACATGGCTCCTGAGCGCTGAGGATGAGAGGCTGCCGCCTGTCCGTTCCCGCCCTGCGGACCTCTGCGGTTCGCTGTCGTGAAGAACAATACGCACGGCTTGCCTCGTTTCCAGAATTCCAAGGCGATCGTGGCCTGCGGCAGTAAATTAAAAGTATAAAGCGATTGTATTACAATCCATTTCACCGCAATCGACGAGCGTCATCTGATGCGAAAAAGGATGATTTTGCTTTTTCCGACTGGAACTTTACGGCAGCACTGTAACCCTTCCTTGAGCCTGTACACTCAAGGCGATCGTGGGGGCGATGGAACGGCTCCCCGCGGGGCATTCTCCGATCGGGTGGAATCATCGGATCGGAACGAATCCGCGGCCGATCGATGCGTCCCGTTCCGCCGGTCCCCGTTCCTGGGACGACGGTCGTTGTCCCCACGCCTTGCCGGAGGCGTGGCCGCGACGGACCGTCATGCGACGGAGACGTCGGCGCGCCGCGGGGAGGCGATGCGGCGCAGCAGGGCGCCGACATCCTCCTCGAAGCCCGCGTCGCAGGGCGCCCCGACCAGGGTGGCCACCTCGGAGGCAAGTCGGTTGACCAGCGTGCCGGAATCGTCGAGCGCGAGACGGGACGCCGCGACGGCCACAAGCGCGACCGCAGCCTCCTTGGTGCTCGGCAGCGCGCCGCTCTGCGTGCGGAGCGCGGCCTTGGCGCGCGAGCGCTGCTTCACTTCCCTGTTGTAGGCGCGCCGCTCCTCCGGCGACATCGCCCTGATCGGTCGATGGCTGGCGTTGCCATTCGCACGAATGGGGTCCGCGGTCATGGAACGGCCCCCGTCGAGCGAGAGGTCCGGACGCCGGACCGGATTGATGGACAGCAACGGGTCCGGACAATGCTGGTCCGGCCCTCGGCAATACCTTGAGCAATCATCATGACAACATTCTTTTGGCGCGAAATTTCCAGACAGCCCAACGGCCGTTCCAGACGAGGCGCACCAGAAGCTTAAGCGCGATTGACTCCGCGGACAAGTCCCGATCGCCGCATGGGCGGGCGGCGGGGCGCGGACGATCGCCGCGCCCTCCCGCGCGGCGATCGTCCGCGCGCCCTGCTCACCCCTGCGGCGTCGCCGCTCAGAGGTCGAAGAAGACCGTTTCTCCCTCGCCCTGCAGGCGGATGTCGAAGCGGTAGATCGTCCGACCGTCCCGCGTCTCGCGTCGAGCCACCAGCGTGTCGCGGCGGGCCTCCTGCTCGATCAGGTTGAGGATCGGGTCGGCCCGGTTCGCCTCCGCCTCGTCCTCGAAATAGAGGCGGGTCTGCAGGCCGATGTTGATGCCGCGCGCCACGATCCAGAGCGAGATATGCGGCGCCTGCCGGCGGCCGTTCCGCCCCGGCGTGGGACCGGGCTTGATCGTGTCGAAGGCGAAGAGCCCGCTGTTGAAATCCGTGAGGATGCGGGCCCAGCCGCGGAAGCCCGGGGCCGCCTCGGCGTGGCGGGGGTCCTCGGGGTGCGGATGGATGCCGTTCCCGTCCGCCTGCCAGGCCTCGATCAGCGCGTCCTTCACCGGCGCGCCCGTCCCGTCATAGACCATGCCTTCGATGCGGATGCGCTCGCCCGGCGTCTCGGCCGCGGCGATATCCTGGCCGAGCTCGCGCTCGTAGATCTGGAAGCCGGCGGCGCCGGGCGCGAGGCCGATATGGACGTAGGGTCCCGCCGTCTGCGAGGCGGTTTCCTTGAGATAGGGCAGATCCTGCGGCATCGCTCAGTTCCCTTCCAGCCGGTTCTCGAACAGGGTCGAGCGCCGGCCCCGCAGCACGATGTCGAACTTGTAGGCGAGGCAATCGAGCGGCACGCCGGCGTTCATGTCGAGCGGGGCGATCAGCTGCTCGACCGCGCGCTTGTCCGGGATCGCGTTGACGATGGCGCATCTGGGGATCAGCGGGTCGCCTTCGAAATACATCTGCGTGATCAGCCGCTGCGCGAAGCTCGCGCCGAAGACCGAGACATGGATGTGGGCGGGGCGCCAGCTGTTGATCCAGTTGCGCCAGGGATAGGCGCCGGGCTTCACCGTGCGGAAGAAGTAATAGCCATTCTCGTCGGTGATCGTGCGGCCGCAGCCGCCGAAATTCGGGTCGATCGGCGCGAGATACGTGTCCTTGCGGTGGCGGTAGCGGCCGCCGGCATTCGCCTGCCAGATCTCGACCAGCGTCCGCGGCACCGGCCGGCCGTTCTCGTCGAGCACGCGGCCATGGACGATGATCCGCTCGCCGATCGGATCGCCGCCATGGGCGTAATTCTTGATCAGGTCGTTGTCGATGCCGGAGATGTCGCCATGGCCGAAGACGGGGCCCGTGATCTCGGACAGCGACTGCTCCAGCGACAGCAGCGCCTGGCGGGGACTGCGGGCGAGGCTCGTCTTGTAGTCGGGCGTCAGCTGCGGCGGATGCCAGGTCCGGTCGCGTTGGAAATATTCGGCGGGTTTCCTCAAGGGGCCTCTCCCGTTCTGTGCGTCAGGGTCGTTGCGCCATCCTCCACGTCCCTCATGCTGAGGAGCGGCCCGCAGGGTCGCGTCTCGAGGCACGCAGGACCGTCGTGCGTCCTTCGAGACGCCGCCTGCGGCGGCTCCTCAGGATGAGGGAGGTGGCGGGTGGCGGATGCGTCGTCATGGCCTCAATAGCGAATCCTCGCGAGGCGGGCGAGGGTCTCCGGCGTCGTCGAGGGAAATCCGAAGAACTCGAGATAGGCCGGGATCATCTCGTAGAGCATGTCGATGCCGCGCTGCGTGCGGCAGCCCCGCGCCTGCGCGGCGGCGAGGAAGGCAGTCGTCTCCTGCGCCATCACCACCTCGCCGACGAAGGCCGCGGGCGCGATCCGCGCGACATCGACCGGCATCGGATCGCCGGCCTTCATGCCGAGCGGCGTGGCGTTGACGACGCAGTCCCAGCCCGCCGGGTCGTTCGAGCCGGTTTCGACCGCGAGCGCGGGATAATGCGCCTTCAGCCGTTCCGCGAGCCCTGCCGTCGCCGCGGCATCGAGGTCGTGCAGGCCGATCCGGGCGAGGCCGCCGCCGGCGAGCGCCGCGGCGATGGCCGAGCCCACGCCGCCGGAGCCCACGACCAGCGCGCTCCTGCCCTCCGGGGCCACGCCCTTGCGCCTCATCCCGCGCACAAAGCCCTCGCCGTCGAACATGTCGCCGGCGAGCGTTCCGTCGGGACGGCGCAGGACGGCGTTGCAGGCGCCCGCGATCCGTGCCGCGACGGATAGGTCGTCGAGCTTCGCCATCACGCTCACCTTGTGCGGCATGGTGATGAGCGCGCCGTGGAAATTCGTGAAGCGCGTGATCGCCGGGAAGGCGGCGTCGAAATCCTCCCGCGTCACGCCCAGCGGCACGACGGCGGCGTTGAGGCCGAGGCTCTCGAACCAGGGATTGTAGATCATCGGCGCCTTGAAGGAGGAGGTCGGGTAGCCGATGTGCGCGATCAGCTTGGTATGGCCGTCGAGCGTCATGCCGGCGGGCGTCCCGGGTTCGGTCTTCATGGCGGCCTGTCCCACGGCTGTCCGCTCCGTCAATGTGTCGGGATGAGGAACGCGGAGAATGGCAATCGAAGGCAGAATCGGGCGCGCATCGCAAGCGAAGGCAGCATCGTCGTCCCCGGTCGTTTCCCAACGGGCGCAGCCGCGGCGGTTCTTGCGACCGCCATGCTTGGATCCGAGCCTCGTGACGCTTGAATGTACCGCCTGGTTCATAACGTCAAGCCAAAAAGTAACCAGACGGTACATTCTGGACGCGAGGTCGCGTTTGGGTCTATGAGGGGCCGAGGAGACCGGCTGCGATGGTGCGGAAGGGGCGTCCGCCCGGCGGGGGCGACCACGAGGCGGTAAGGCTCGACATCCTGGCGGTGGCGCGGGCGGAGTTCGTGCAGAACGGCCTCAGCGGCGCGCGCATCAACGACATCGCCGAGCGGACCGCGACCTCGAAGCGGATGATCTATTATCATTTCCGCGACAAGCAGGGCCTCTACGAGGCGGTGCTCGAGGATGCCTATGGCCGCATCCGTGCGCTGGAGCGCACGCTGGCGCTCGACGACCTGCCGCCCGCCGAGGCGCTGGCGACGCTCGCCGGCTTCACCTTCGACTACCATGCCGACAATCCCGATTTCGTGCGGCTGGTGATGGTCGAGAACATCCACCATGCCGCGCATCTGAAGCGGCTCGGCTCCATCGGTCAGATCAACTCCTCGGCCATCGACGTGATCGGCGGCCTCTACGGCCGCGGCGTCGAGGCCGGCGTCTTCCGTCCAGGCCTCGACCCTGTCGACATCCATCTGACGATCAGCGCGTTGAGCTTCTACAATGTGTCGAACCGCGCCAGCATCGCGCAGGTCTTCGGCCACGACATGGGCACGCCCGAGGCGCGCGTGCGCAGGCGCGCCAGCGTGATCGAGGCGGTGCTGCGCTTCGTCGCTGCTTGAGAAGCCGCGACGCCTGCGGCAAGCAGGGGACCGCAATCAGGCGGGAGGGACGGATGATCGAGTATTTCGGCGGCGAGGGACAGGGCGCGGCCCGGAGCGCGATGCCGCTGACCCCGGCGGTGCGCGCCGGCGACTTCGTCTTCGTCTCCGGCCAGGTGCCGACCGACGCCACGGGCGCGATCGTCTGGGGCAATGTCGAGACGCAGACGCGCGTGGTGATGGACAAGATCAAGGCGCTGCTGGAGGAAGCGGGCTGCAGCCTCGCCGACATCGTCAAGACGACGGTCTACCTGCAGGACGCCCGCGATTTCGTCGGCTTCAACGGCGTCTATTCCAGCTATTTCGAACCCGGCCGCCGGCCCGCAAGGACGACGGCGGTCGCGCCGCTGGTGCTCGACATCAAGGTGGAGATCGACGCGGTCGCCTACCGGCCGAAGTGAAGCTTCGCCGTCATGGCGGCGTCTCCACGGGATCGGTCGCCGGAACACCTGTCGGCGTGACGTGGCGGAGATTGCGGGTCAGGACCGCGAGACCATGCACCTGAGCCGTCGCGGCCACGATGAGGTCAGGCAACTCGATCACATTGGGCCGCGCCCGTTCGGCGCAATGGGCGATCTGTACGGCGACGGCGGCATCCAGCGACAGGATCCGGTCGCCGAAATGGTCACGGATCGACAGCGCGAGTCGCTCGATCTCCGCGGCGCGCGCCTCCTGCCCCAGGCGGCGAAGCTTCAGGACGCCATTCTCGATCTCCGTCAGCGTGATAGAGGCGAGCGCCAGCGAGCGTCCGTGCCTGTCCAGCCAATGGTCCAGATGGCCCCGTTGCGCCGCGCGGCGGGGGTCGAGGAGCGACAGTATGTTGGTGTCGACCAGAAAGCGGAGCGTCATCCTCCCCGCCCTCAGCGCGAGGGCGGACTGCCGTCGTCGGTTCTGAGAAAATCAGCGCCCAGCTCGCCCTCCGCCCGCATCCATCGCGGGCGCTCCAGCATTTGATCGGAGAAGGCGCCAGCCTCGCCGAGCGCGCGCAGGGCGGCGCCGAGATCGTCCCCCGCATCACCGCCGCGTCTCAGCCATTCGGCCTCCGACACGACGACGACCGCGTCCTTGCCATGGCGGGTGATGCGCTGCGGCTCCCCCGCAAGAGCCCGGTCGAACATGTCGGAGAAGCGGCTTCGCGCCTCGTGGACCGAATAGCTGCGCATCGTACCAACCTCCGCTATTTGTACAGAATAGATGACTGTTTTGTACATGACAAGGGTTTCGGATCAATCGACCCCCCTTCCCCTGCCCGCCCGCTCGTCTATCGTGGCGGGATGCGCCTTGAACTCTGGTTCGTCTATCTCGCCGCCGCCATCGGCCTTTCCCTCACGCCGGGCCCCAACGGCCTGCTCGCCCTCACCCACGGGGCGCGCTACGGCTTCCGGCGGAGCATCGCCACGATCCTCGGCGGCGGCTTGGGCTTCCTGCTGCTGATCGCCGTTTCGCTCGCCGGCATGGGCGCGCTGCTCGTCGCGTCGGAGCGGGCCTTCACCGTCGCCAAGTGGCTGGGCGCCCTCTATCTCGCCTGGCTCGGCTGGCAGCTCTGGCGTGCGCCCGCGCCGCTCCTGTCGCCGGAGGCCGGTCCCGCCGGCAGGCCTGCGGCGACGCCGCTGAAGCTCTTCAGCGAGGGTTTCCTCGTGGCGGCCGCCAATCCCAAGGCGATCATCTTCTTCGCGGCCTTCCTGCCGCAGTTCATGACGCCGGGCACCTCCTTCGCGATCCAGCTCCTCGTGCTGGGCGGCACCTTCGTGCTGGTCGAAATCCTCTACGAGATGATGCTGGCGGGGCTCGCGCACCGCATCGCGCCCTGGCTCATGCGGCACGGCCGCACCTTCAACCGGATCGCCGGGGTCAGCTTCGTCGGCATCGGCGCCGCGCTCGCGACCGCCAGCCGCTGACGGCGGAGCGGGGAGAAGGGCGAGGCGGCCCTTCCATGCCGGCCCGTGATTTGCTTTCCTGCTCGGGAACAGCCAGCGCAAGCGAAAGGACTCGACATGACGATGCGGAGAGGGGCGGCTGCAGCCGCAATCGGCGGCCTTCTGCTGCCGCAATGGGCCTGGGCCCATGAGGGCGCGGCGCATGCGCATGCCTCCGGTTTCGCCCACGGCTTCCTCCATCCGCTTAGCGGGCTCGACCATCTGCTCGCCATGGTCCTCGTCGGCCTGCTCGCGGTCCAGCTCGGCGGGCGGGCGCTCCTCGCCTTGCCCGCCTCCTTCCTCGCGCTGATGGCGGCCGGCGGCGCGGCCGGCCTCGCGGGGCTCGGGCTGCCCCATGTCGAAGTCGCGATCGCCCTGTCCGTGGTGGCCCTGGGCGCGGCTCTCGCCTTCGCGATCCGGACGCCGGTCGCGGCCGCCGCGCTGGCGGTCGGCGGCTTCGCCCTCTTCCACGGTTTCGCCCATGGCGCTGAACTGCCCGCCGGGGCGGGCGCCGCGGGCTATGCCGCGGGCTTCCTGCTGGCCACCGCCCTCCTCCACGGGGCCGGCCTCGCGCTGGGCCTCGCGCTCGGCCGACGGCAGGGGCGCGCCGGGGGGCTGGCCCTCAGGGCGTCGGGCGCGGCCTCGGCCGTCGCCGGTCTGGGGCTCCTCGTCGGCCTCGTCTGACGATTTTTCACTTTCGGTATTGCTGTACAGGCGGCCATCGGCAAGATGGTCGCCTGTATTGTTGATTTGTTAACCGGTTTGGTACAGAAGCTAAGCAGTAATCTTGAGTATGAAAACGCATTTCCGGCCAGCGAAATCCGATAGCCGGTCTGACGTAAGGTCATGCGATGCTGAATTTCCAATTTCGCAAAGAGAAAATTGAAACAACACCTGAGATGGATGCCATCAGAAAGGCATTCGCCGTGATCGAATTCGATCCGACAGGTGTCATTCTCGATGCGAACAGCGCGTTCCTCGAGGCCGTGGGCTATGGTCTGGAGGACATCAAGGGGAAGCATCATTCCATGTTCGTGGAGGCGTCGGAGCGCAACGGCGCCGCCTACCGAAGCCTCTGGCAGCAGCTCGGCGCCGGCGTGGCGATGCAGGACCAGGTCCTCAGGATCGCGCGCGGCGGGCGTCAAATCTGGCTCCAGGCCGCCTACACGCCCATCGTCGACGCGAGCGGCAAGGTCTTCAAGGTCATCAAGTTCGCCACCGACATCACGGCGCACAAGAACGTCGTCGCCGACCGCGAGGGGCAGATCGCCGCCATCAACAAGTCGCAGGCCGTGATCGAATTCGATCTCACCGGCAACATCCTGCACGCCAACGCCAACTTCCTCGCCGCCACCGGCTATGCGCTCGAGGAGATCGTCGGCCGCCATCACCGGATGTTCGTCGACGAGGAGACGCGCAACAGCGCGGCCTACGCCGACTTCTGGGCCAAGCTCGGGCGCGGCGACCACGATGAAGGCCAGTACAAGCGCTACGGCAAGGGCGGGCGCGTCATCTGGATCCAGGCGAGCTACAGCCCCATCCTTGATGCGCTCGGCAAGCCGTGGAAGGTGGTGAAGTACGCCAGCGACATCACGGCGTCCAAGATCGCGGTGGCCGAGACGAACGCGGTCGTCGCGGCCGCCATGAATCACGACCTCACCAAGCGCATCGCCACGGATGGGATCGCCGGCGACACGCTGGCGCTCTGCGAGGGCGTGAACGCACTGATGGCGAGCTTCGCCCAGGTCGTGGCGTCGGTGACGGCCACCACGTCCGAGGTGAAGAATTCCTCGAGCGAGATCTCGGCCGCGACCGGCGATCTCGCGCGGCGGACCGAGCAGCAGGCTGCATCGCTCGAGGAGACCGCCGCGACCACGGAAGAGCTCGCGGCCTCCGTCAAGGCCACCAGCCAGGCCGCCGTCGACGCCGCCACGATCGCCTCGGAGGCCATGCGCTCCGCGGAGACCGGCGGCTCGATCGTCGGCGAGGCCGTGGAGGCTATGTCGCGGATCGAATCCTCCTCAAGCCGCATCTCCGACATCGTCCGGGTGATCGACGACATCGCCTTCCAGACCAACCTGCTCGCCCTCAACGCAGCCGTCGAGGCGGCCCGCGCCGGCGAGGCGGGCAAGGGCTTCGCCGTCGTCGCCTCCGAGGTCAGGACGCTCGCCCAGCGCTCCGGTGGCGCCGCGAAGGACATCTTCGCGCTCATCTCCAAGTCGCATGCCGAGGTTGGCCAGGGCGTGAAGCTCGTGAGGCAGGCGGGCGAGGCGCTGACCGCGATCCTCGCCTCCTCCCGCAAGGTCGCCGGCACGATCTCCGACATCTCGACCGCGACGAGCGAACAGGCGCAGGGCATCGACGAGGTGAGCCGCACCGTCGCCAACCTCGACTCGATCACGCAGGCCAACGCAGCCATGGTCGAGCAGGGCGCCGCTTCGGCCCACGGGCTGTCCGAGAAGGCCGGCGAACTGCACCGGGTGGTCGCAGCCTTCAAGATCGACCAGCAGGCTGTATCCCGGCCGCGCGTGGCTCCGGTCACCAGACCCGCGCCAAGCCCCGTGGCGCCGGTCCGCCGGGTGGCGAACGGCGGGTCCGTCTCCGGCTTCCAGGAATTCTAGAGCCTCAACGTCCGGGACCAGATCCTGAGGGCGCTCCCTTCCGGGCCGAGCGCCCGCGACGTCTTGATGAGCCTGCGAGGTCTCGGTTCGGACGCGCGCGTCCGGACAGCAAAGGCGCTGGCCCGCACCGACCCACGGCTGTGCCCGTCGGTCCCGCGGACGCGCCACGCCGGAATTCTATCCCCACAGCTGCAACTCAAAGTTGCCGCGAAAAAATTTTCTCCGATGACGCGCGTCAGTCAACAAATCATCAATAGATGGCGGGCAATCTGGCCGCGTTTCAGTAGCGTTTATTGAGTGGTTCTGATTTCAGCAAGAGCGATTCCGGCTCCGTTGCTTGCATGATCGTCATCGCGCGAAGCATGCTGGCGTCATCACGGTGTCGCTATTGATTGCGGACGGGCGTCGAGCCCGCGAATACGGCCCGCGAGGGCCTTGGACTTGACGCCCGCATCGCCGCGTGAACAGACCATTCGCCGCCGCTGAGACCCCTCAGAGGGTCAGCGCCGCATGACGGTTGACGTCCTTGTAGAGCAGGTAGCGGAAGCGGCCCGGCCCACCGGCGTAGCAGGCCTGCGGACAGAAGGCGCGCAGCCACATGAAGTCGCCGGCCTCCACCTCGACCCAGTCGCGGTTCAGCTTGTAGACCGCCTTGCCCTCGAGCACGTAGAGCCCGTGCTCCATCACATGGGTCTCCTCGAAGGGGATCAGGCCGCCCGGCTCGAAGGTGACGATGGTGACATGCATGTCGTGCCGCACGTCGTCGGGATTCATGAAGCGGGTCGTCGCCCAGCGCCCCTCCGTGTCCGGCATGGGCGCGGGGGTCACGTCGGCGTCGCGTGTCACGATCGGGTCCGGCAGGGCGAGGCCCTCGACGCGCTGGTGGCGCTTGCGGATCCAGTGGAAGCGGGCCGGCTCCGCCCCGCCGTTCGTCACGGTCCAGCCCATGCCCGGCGGCACGTAGGCGAAGCCGCCCGCCTCGAGCTCATGGCGCTGGCCGGCGATGGTGAGCGTGATCCGCCCGGCGACGACGAAGAGCGCGGCCTGCGCCGCCGCGTCGGGCTCCGGCCGCTCGCTGCCGCCGCCGGGCGAGACCTCCATGATATATTGCGAGAAGGTCTCGGCGAAGCCGGTCAGGGGCCGGGCGATGATCCAGCCGCGCGTCTTCTCCCAGTGCGGGAAGAGGCTGGTCACGATGTCGCCCATGACGCCCTTCGGGATCACGGCATAGGCCTCGGTGAAGACGGCCCGTCCCGTCATCAGCGCGGTCTGCGGGGGCAGGCCGCCGTTCGATGCGTAATAGCTGCGGGGCTTCATCGGCCATGTCCTCAGGGCTTGAGTTCCATCCAGTCCGGCTCCGGCAGCCAGACCTCTTCGAGATTGTTCGCCGGCGTCGCGGCCGAATCGCCGCGGTCCACGACGAGAAAGCGCTCGTCGTCCGAGAGCACGAGCAGCGGGTGGTGCCAGACATGGCGCGCGTAGTTCACGCCCTGCCGCCCCGTGGCGCGGAAGGCGCGATAGCTCGCCTGATCGCGGGGATCGGCGCAGACCACGAGCAGCCAGTCGCGGTCCTGCAGGGGCTGGAACAGCTGGCTGCCGAGCGGGTGGCGCTCCATCATCCGGATCAGGATCGGCTGCGGCCGCGTGCGCGCGGCGAAGAGCGAGATGTTGACGATGCCCGTCGCGCCGGCGGCCTCGATGCGGGCGAGGCCGTTCACGCGCTCGGCGAAGCCCTCGTTGATGGTGATCGCCGGTGAGCTCCCGGTTTCGACGACATCGCCGAACGGCGCGAAGGCGGCAGCGGTGAGAGGCTCGATCGGAAGGGCGTGGCGGGTCATGGAGAACCGATCTTGTACGGGCTTGCGAGGGACGCTTGATCCCTCCCCGCTTGCGGGGAGGGTGGCTCGCGAAGCGAGACGGGTGGGGCAGCCCCCTCAGTCACGGCTACGCCGTGCCAGCTCCCCCGCGAGCGGTGGAGCATCGACCGTCCCCGCCCCATCACCGCGTGCCCGTCCAGGAGGCGACGAGGCGGCGCTCCTCCAGCGTCATCTCGGTGATGTTGTTGGGCGGCATCGAGCGCGAGAGCACGCTGTGGATGCGGATCGCCTCCTTCTGCAGCGCCACCGCCTCCGGGCTGTCGAGGCGCACGCCCTTCGGCGCGATGGCGATGCCGTCCCAGGCCGGCGTCGCGGCATGGCACATGGCGCATCGGCCCATGATCACGTCCGTCACGGCCTGCGGGGCCTTTGGCGCATCGGCCGCGAAGCGCTGCGGCGCGGCCTCGGGCAGGCCCAGCCGCTCGCGTCCCAGCGGCGTGGAGGCCGAGGCGATCCAGAAGACCAGCCAGAGGCAGGCCGCCGCCACGGCCCAGGTCCACCAGGGCTCGCCCTTGCCGGCGTGGCTGACATTGTAGAAATGCCGGATCAGCGCCCCGGCGACCAGCACAAGCGCCACGATGATCCAGATCAACTGGCTGCCGGAGAACATCGGGTAATGGTTCGACAGCATGAGGAAGACGACGGGCAACGTGAGGTAGTTGTTATGAGTCGAACGAATCTTGGCGCGCTTGCCGAGCGCGGGATCCGGCGTCTGGCCCGAGGTCAGCGCCGCGATGATCTTCTTCTGGCCGGGAATGATGATGAAGAAGACGTTGGCGCTCATGATCGTCGCCATCACGGCGCCGACATGGATGAGCGCGCCGCGGCCGGAGAACACCTGCTGCAAGCCGTAGGACAGTCCTACGATGAAGACGAAGAGAACGGCGGCCAGCGCCATCTCGTTCTTCGCGAGCGGCGACTTGCACAATTGATCGTAGAAGATCCAGCCGACCGCCAGGGCCGCCAATCCGATGAGCGAGGCCTGGCCGACGCTGAGCGGCATCACGGCCGGATCGATCAGGAAGAGCTGCGCCTGCGCGTAATAGACCCAGACCAGCAGGAAGAAGCCGGTGATCCAGGTCGAGTAGCTCTGCCACTTGTGCCAGATCATCTCCCGCGGGAGATGCGCCGGCGCTTCGAGATATTTCTTCACCTCGTAGAAGCCGCCGCCATGGACCTCCCAGGTGGCGCCGCCCTTGCCCTGCGGAATGTCCGGGACCGGCTTCAGGGAGGCGTCGAGATGCATGAAGTAGAACGAGGAGCCGATCCAGGCGATGGCCGTGATCACATGGGTCCAGCGCAGCAGCGAACTGCCGAATTCGAGTAGCAGCGGGTCCATGATCCTCTCCGGGCCGGCACCATAGAGCGCCATCGCGACCTGTCAAAGCCTATGGTTCATGTAGATACTTTCAAATCCAATTGGAAAATGGGACTTAACCCATGGGCATGCTCGAGGATGTCAACCTGTTTGTCAGGGTGGTCGAGAAGGGCAGCTTCTCGGCGGCGGGCCGGGACCTGCGCCTGTCCGCCGCGGTCGTGAGCCACCGCATCTTCGCGTTGGAGAAACGGCTGGGGGCTCGGCTCTTCACGCGCACCACGCGGTCGATGCAGCTGACGACGAGCGGCCAGACCTTCCACGAGCGCGCGGTCGCACTGGTGGAGGTCGCGGCGCAGGCGGAGGCGAGCATCAGCGACGAGACGGGCGCGGCGCGCGGCCTGATCAAGGTGACGGCCCCGCTCGGCCTCGGCCGCAGGCTGCTGGGGCCGGCCATCGTCGCCTTCCGCGACCTGCATCCGGAGGTCGATATCCGCGTACGCTCGTCGGAGCATCTGCTCGACCTCACGGCGGAGGGCATCGACGTGGCGCTGCGCCTCGCGGATTTCATGGGGTCGAGCCTCATCCTGCGCAAGGTCGCGCAGGTCGAGCGCGTCCTGTGCGCCTCGCCCGATTATCTCGCCCAGGCCGGCGCGCCGCGCAGCCCGGCCGATCTCGAGCGCCACGCCTGCCTGCTGCTGCGCTGTCCCGGCAGCCGTCAGTTCCGCTGGCCGCTGCGGGCGGCGGACGGCAGCGTGGTCCATGTCACGGCCAGCGGCCCGATCGACGCCGACGACGGCGATATGCTGACGGCCTGGGCGCTGGCGGGCCAGGGCATCGCTCTGAAGCCCGTCTTCGAGGTCGCCTCGCATCTCGCGTCCGGCCTGCTGGTGCCGGTGCTCCGCGACCATGTGCCGGAGCCGCTGACGCTGGGCGTTCTCTATCCATCACGCCAGCTCGTCCCCGCCAGGATCCGCATGTTTGCCGATTTCCTCGTCGAGGAGGCCCGCGTCTATGTCGAGCGCGAGAACGTCAAGGCGACGGCCGCGCTGGCGAGACACCCCTGACGGAAGGCTCGCCTGCGGAAAGTCTTGCCTGAAGGAAGGCCTGGATCGCGCTCCGCGGAAGCCTGGCCCGTGCCTGGCCTTGGTCCGCCAGCACCGCGCCATCAGGGTCCCGAGAGCGCGGAATGGCATGGGCCATGTTCCGCCGTGGAAGCCCGCCTTTTCAGAGCGAGCTCAACGAATTGCACGAAAGGCGGTTTTCGCTTGGGATCCTTCCCAAGAAACGGCAGGTGCATCATTGACGACGATGGAGGCGCAGCGACTGCGCCGGCATGCATCAAGTGCACCTGTTGCAGGCCGAACGCGGCCAGCGAGGGGCGGGCATTATCATCCCGGCAGTATCAATGGATCAAAGTCACGCAACACGTATAGTCACTTGTTTCTCCCGCCCCTTGGAGCCACCAGCGGACAATATTCCTGCCAGAGCAGGCGTCCGTAGGAATTCTTTGCACTAGCGCGAGTGGATTGGCAACCCTTTGTTAACGTGAATGACTTTCAAGCACGATTTGAAAAACATAGGCGCTGACGCAACGAAGCGGAGCGGCTTTCGCCGCTCCGCCATCCGAACTTCTGCTCGATGGATCGGCTGTCAGCCGATCAGGTTGGCCGAGGTCAGCGAGGCGACGCTCACGCCGGTCAGCTGGATCAGGGCGTCGGTCGCCTGCAGGCCCGCTCCGGCGATGTTGCCGAAGAGATAGGTATCGCCGCCGAACTCGAAGAAGGCGTGCTGGCCCGCCGCGGTGACGCCCGCCACCGCCTGGGTGACCGCGAGGAGGTCTGCGCCGGTCGTCGCGGCGTTGACCACGTTCTGGGCGACGCGGGCGCCGAAGCCGACCATGCCGCTGATGTTGAGCGTGTCCTGCGCGGCGTTGAAGTCCGTGATGGTCGTCAGGCTCGCCTTCAGGGCCGCGGTCGAGTTGGCCGCCACCAGGTTGCTGCCCCCGGTCAGCACGAACGTGTCGCCGCCGTCGCCGCCGGTCAGCGATGTGGCTCCCGCCACCGCGCTCTTCGTGTTGACGAAGGTGATGCGGTCGTTGCCGGCGCCGGCGTCGACCGACAGCGTCGGCGCGTTGGCGACGGCGTTGCTCACGGTCAGGACGTCGTTGCCCGAGCCGCCGGCCAGCTTCACGAAGGCGTTCGTGAAGACGTTCGCATTGTGGGTGATGTTGCCGGTCGAGCCGCTGAAGTCGACCTCCTGGACGAGGGCGCGGGCGGCCGCGGTCGAGGTGTCGGTGATGACGGTCGTGTTCGAGGTGATGGCGCCCTTGAAGCTCTCCGTGCCGGTGGCGAAGGCGCGGATGGTGAGCACGCCATTGTCGACGGTGTCCCCCGACAGTTCGACGCTCTTGAGCGATCCGGCGACGGTCTCCCGCGGACCGACCGTGCTGCCGCTGGCGATGCCGTCGATGCCGATCTTGAGGGTCGGCACGTTGCCGGTCGTCGTCACGAAGTCGTTGACCACCTGGCCGTTGCCGCGGAAGCCGACGAGCACGTCGCCGCTGACGCCGCTCACGTCCTGGAAGATGCCGCCGGCGGCGGTCGTGTCGATCTGCCAGAGCTCCTTCACGCCGCTGAAGGCGGTCGGCGTGATGCCGGTGGCGGCCGCCTGCGACTGGTTGATGTTGACGATCTCGACGCCGGAGACCGTGGCGCCCGTCGGCAGGACGTTGCCGGCCGTGGTCACGGTGATGTTCATCGTGTCGATGCCGCCCCCGCCGTTGACGATGTCGCCCGTGTTGAAGGTGCCGGTCGTGGAGTTGGGGTTCGCCGCGTTGAGCACGGCGTTGATCGTCTCGTTCGCGGCGGTGCCGTTGATCGTCTCGCCGAGCTGGCTCGTCATGGCGAAGGTGCCGCCCGTCGTGACGGCCGTGGTCGCGGCGGCGACGGCGGCGGTGATCTGGGCCGGGGTTGGCGCCGTCGTGGTGACGCCGGCCAGGAACGCCGAGGCCGCGGCGAGCGCGGCCTTGCCGCTGTAGCCGTTGATCTCGGCCGTCGTGTCGATGGCGGCCGTGAAGGCGTTGGCGGCGGCTTCCTTCAGGTTGCGCATCGTCAGGTCGGCACCCTGGGCGCCGTCGTAGATCGCGATGGCGATGTTGTTGATGTTCAGCGTGCCGTTGGTGAGCGCGTTGGAGAAGAAGGACAGGCCCTGCACATCAGGGGCGCGGTTGTAGAGGCTCTGGTAGATCGAGGTCACGATCTGCGTGTTGCTCATGCCGACGAAGCGGCCCTGGTATTCGGCCGTGGAGGCGAGGTCGCCGATGGCCGTGAGGTTCGCGCCGTTGTTGGTCGCGTTGTTGAAGAATTCGAGGCCGAGCGGGTCGGCCGGGCGGCCGAACAGAGCCATGTAGACGCCTTGAATGGTAGCCATGAGAGGTCTCCTCGGTGTTTGCGTGTCGCCCGTCCGTGGTGCAGGTCGACCGTGAGGAGAGAGTGCCCGGCGCGGTGGCCGCCGACTGTGAGGCGCATCACACAGGCCGCGAAGCCTGACCGCGAAACATCTAAGCCACTGGAAAGAATGGATATTTTACAAAATCAAAAAGCCGCCCCGGCGATGGCCGGAGCGGCTTGGCAGAAACGCGACCTTGAGAGCGGTCAGAACTGGTAGCGGAACCCGGCGCGGATCGCGCCGCCGCGCACGTCTTCGCCGAAGCGGTACTCGCCCCGCGCGTTGAAGGAGAGGCCGCTCACGCCGATCAGGTTGAAGCCGGCCTGGACCTCGCCGTAAACCTTGCCCTCGTCGGCCTGCGCCGGGAGCAGGCTGTTGACGTCGAAGGTGAAGAACGAGCCTCCGTCGCTCTTCACGCTGAGGTTGCTGAAGGCGAAGAGCCCGAAGGTCGGCTGCAGCGCGAGCGTGTCGGTGAGGAGGATCGTAGTGCCGACGACCGCGCCGGCGCGGCCGCGCAGCACGGAGCCGTTGGCGAGGCCGAAGCGGCTCCCGTCCTTGTAGGTGCTGCGCGTGTAGTCGAGCCCGACCGTGGGTTCGACGTACCAGCCGCTGGCGCCGAGGTCGAAGCGGTAGCTCGCCGTGCCGCCGATGCTGTAATTGTGCCCATCGACGCTGAAGCCGCCGACGACCGGCGGGAAGGGCGCGGAATTCAGGAAGTCCGCGTAGGTCTGCCGCATGTCGACGAAATCGGTCTTGGCGTTGAGGCCGAGAGCGAAATTGCCGAGGATCCAGGCGCCATAGACGCCGATCGTCGCCACGGAGAGCTTCTGCTCCGACTGGTCGGCGCGGGTCTTGATGGTCGAGTCGGCATAGCCGGCGGTGAGTCCGAGCAGCAGGCCGTCGGCGCCCAGCACGCCCGGCAGCAGGATGTCGATGCCGCCCACCACGCCGGCGGTGCGGCTGGTGGTCGAGACATCGAGAATCTGCGTGCGCTGCGCGAAGCTGACAACCTGCGTCTGGTCGCGGCGCTCGAAATCGCCGTAGGCCTGGACCCAGACGGCGGGGCGCGGGCCCACGGGCGCCGGAGCCACCATGGCGGGCTTGCGCGCGCCGGGCAGGTCGGCCGCATAGTCCATGCGGGCCGCGCCGGCGAATTGCTGCAGGCGGCCGAGCCGGTCCTGGTCGCGGCGGCGCTTGATCCGCTCGTTCACGAGGTCGGTGTAGGCCTGGGTGATGGCCTCGGAGGTCCGCGACAGCGCCTGCGTCGAGACATAGGAGCTGCTTGCTCCCGCGCAGCCCGCCAGCGGGCCAAAGGACACTGGACCGAAGCCGCGCGGGCACTGGTCCTGCGTCACGGGGCCGACATTGTAGAGGCACATGCCGTTGATCAGCCGCGGCGCTGGCAACCCCGGCACGGCGGGGCAGAATTGCGCCGCGAGCGCATCCTGGGCTTTCGCCGGGCCCGTTCCCGAGAGGACCGTCATCAGCCCGCCGATGACGGTTGCCACAGCCAGATGCAGGTTTCGCAGCATCGCCATGCCTCTTCTTGTTCTTCGGTCGAGGGAACGCACCGCCGGCGCGGCTGGACCTCGCCCTGACCTCGCTTGACCGTCAGGTAGCTGGCGGACGGGCCCCCTTGTCAAGCAAAGGCGGGTCGGCGCGCGGCTGCGCCGTTGGGTCGCTCAACGATGTTGTAGAATTGCCACAAAGTTACGGAGACGGGCACTCGAATCGCCTTGCTCCGGTCCGTGGCCGCCTCCCCTCAGGGATGGTCGAATCATTCAGCGGAAGCGCGGCGGCGCGACCGGGGGAGGGGGAGCGAAGCGCAGGCTCTTCTGCACGACGTCGAAGTAGCGCTGGTCGGCGATGCGCTTGCGGAGCGCCTCGGAGGGCTCGGGCCGCGGCCCCCCGGCGGGCGTGCCCCGCTCGCGCGCGACCGCCGCCCCTGAGGCGAGGACAAGTCCAGCCGCGACCACAAGGGCCGCGAGGGGTCGATGCCTTGCTGTCGTCCGGAGAGCCATGAGCGGAACATAGGCGCGCCGGGCCGCCCGCGCCAGCGGGCCTCACGCATGGGTGAGCGAGGTGAAGGGCCGTCCCCGCCGCGCCTGTTCGCAGGCGCAGAGGCTTCCGGCCCTCTCATGCGCGGCGAAGGGGCAGGCCTCCACCGTCGTGCCGGTGAGCGGGCAGCCTGCCGGCGTCCCTTCGGGCGCGAGGCGCCGGATCCACAGCCTGGCCTCCTGCCGCCGCGCAATCTCCAGCGCCTCGGCGCGCAGATGCTCCGCGCTCTCGTTGAGGCCCGGCATCCTCAGCACCAGCTCGGCGCGCTTTCGCAGGAGCTCCGGCGCATACCAGAGCTCGCCGCTGTCCCGCGCATTGTTCAGCGCCACGCGCAGCAGCCGGTCGGCGTTTTCGAGATCGCCCGCCTCGGCGCGCGCGGTGCCCACGGCTCCGACGAAGAACGGCCAGACCGCGAGGCCGCCGGCCATCGCCTCCAGCGCCTCCTCCATGCCCTTGAGCGCGGAAGCCTCGCCCTCGAGCGCATGCAGCGCCAGCTGCTCGAAGAAGCGGCCCTCCTGCTCCCAGACCGGGAACGCATGTTTCCGGGCGATGCGGATGATCGCCTGCGCCGCCTTCAGCACCTCGCTCCAGTTCTCGAACAAGGTGTGCAGGAAGGCGGCGATGCGGAGCGCGAAGGTGAGCGACGGCGGATGCCGCGTCCCCTGGGCGAGCGCCTGGCTTTCGGCCGAATGGGCGAGCGCTTCGGCGGCGAAGCCCTGCACGGCCGCCACCAGCGACAGGAAGGACAGGCTCGACACGCGCGGGTCGCCGCGGGAACGCCCGACGAGGTCGGCGTCAGGCACCGTGCGGCAGAGCGCGAGCAGTTCCTCGAAGGCGGCGCGCGCCGTCCGGAATTCGCCGATGAGGAACGAGGCGCTGCCGCGCGCCCTCAGGCCCGTGATCGTCACGTGCGGGTCGCGCCGGGTGCCGTCCTCCGCGCCGAGCGCCAGGATCGCATCGGCCGCCGCGATCGCCTGCGACAGCTCCCGGCGGCTGAAATGATGCGCGCAGAGCCCGTCGAGCGCGACGAACAGCGTCTGCGGATCGGCGCCGGCATGCTCCTGCGCGCTGCGGAAGGCGGCACCGGTTTCGCCGGCATGCTCGCCCTTGAGGATGATGAGGGCGCGCCCATGCGCGAGATGCAGCGCGGCCGCGCCGGCGTCGCCGGCCTGCGCCGCCCCGCCCCCCTCCTCCGCCAGGAGCGCCAGCCCGTCGCGCGCATGCTTGGCGGCCTCGACGGCGGCCGAGCGGCCGAGCGACAGGCGGGAGGCCTTGAGCAGATAGTCCGCGGCGCGGCGACGCTCGCCGGCGGAGGCGTGGTGATGGGCCAGCAGCTCCGGCTGCTCCTCCGCGAGCTCCGGAAAGACGCTTTCGATCGACCGGGCGACGCGCGCATGGAGGCCGCGCCGGCGCGACTTCAGCATCGAGGAATAGGCCGCCTCGCGCAGCAGCGCGTGCTTGAAGGAATAGGTCGTCGCCGCCATCGAGGAGGCGCGCTGCGGCGTCAGGATCTCGCTGCGGACGAGGTCGTTCAGGCCGCCGCGCAGCTCGCCGTGGCCGATCTCGGCGACGGCCGAGACGAGCTCGTAGGTGAAGGACCGGCCGATGGCGGCGCAGACCTGCGCCAGGTCCCGCGCCGGCCCCAGCCGGTCGAGGCGCGCCATCAGCGAGGCCTGCAGCGTGCTCGGCACCGTGAGCGAGGCGGCATGCTGCTCGAGGTCGAGCGGGCCGTGGTTGTCCAGCACGGCGCGCGTGAATTCCTCGACATAGAGCGGGTTGCCGTCCGTGCGCTCGATGATGCGCGCGAGCAGCGCCGGCGGCAGCTCCCGCTCGCCGGCGACCTGCGCCGCGAGCGCGGCCGACTGGCGCGCGTTGAGCCGCTGCAGGGCGATCTCCCGGATATGGTCGCCCTGCCAGGGCGGGACGAAGCCGGGCCGGTGCGTGAGGATGAGCAGCGCCGGCGCGTCTGCCAGGCGGAGGGTCAGCCGGTCCATCAGCTCGCGGGAGGTCGGGTCGATCCAGTGGACGTCCTCCCAGAGGATCGCCGTCGGCCGGCCGGGACCGCCCAGCAGGAAATCGCAGAGCGCCGTGAGCAACGCGTCCCGCCGCTGCTGCGGCGTCAGGAAGATGTCGGGCGCCGGCGCGGCGCTGGCGAGGTTCATGATCTCGGCGATGCGCTCGATCGCGCGGTCGCCCAGCCCCGCCGCGGCCAGCGCCCGATCGAGCTTGCCGCGCCGCGCCGAAGCCTCGTCCTCCCGCGCGATGCCGGCGGCGATCGTCAGGGCCCGGATCACGGGATGGAGCGCCGCGCCCTCATGGTCGGAGGAGCAGGCAAGCCTGAGCCTGCGTGCCTCGCGCATCTCGGCGAAGGCGCCGGCGGCCAGCGACGACTTGCCGATGCCCGGCTCGCCCGAGAGGAAGAGGGCCCGCCCCCTCCCCGTCCGCGCCTCGCGCCAGGCGGCGAGCAGCGCCTGCATCTCCTTCGTCCGGCCCTGCAGCTTCGGCGGCGCGGCGTCGCCCGGCGCAAGCGCCGGGTCGCGCTCGCGGATCACGCGCCAGGGCCTGACGCCGGGGCCGAGCCCCTTGAGCGCGCCGACCTCGAGCGCCTCGAGTTCGAAGGCGCGCCTGACCAGCCCCTCCGTCCGGGGGCCGATCACCACGCTCATCGGCTCCGCGACGGACTGCAGCCGCGCCGCGATGTTCGGCGTCTCGCCGATCGCGCCGCGCTCGTGCGAGCCCGCGAAGAGGTCGCCCACCATCGCGAGGCCGGTCTCGATGCCGACGCGCACGCGCAGGGGCTCGCCCCCGGCCGCGAGGCCGGCGACAGCCTCGATCAGCGCGAGGCCGGCCCGCACGGCCTGCTCGGCGTCCCGCTCCTGCGCGCGCGGAAAGCCGAAATAGAGCAGCGCGCCGTCGCCCAGATACTGCGCCACGGTCGCTCCGTGCGCGGCCGCGATCGCATCGACGCAGCGGTGGTAGGCGGAGAGCACCGCATGCAGGTCCTCGGGGTCGAGCTGCGTCGACAGCGCCGTCGAGCCGACCATGTCGCAGAACATGACGGTGATCTGGCGGCGCTCCGCCAGGGGCGCGTCCGGCGGCTTCGGCGCCGGCGCGGGAGCCGGCGATGCCGCCTGCACCTTGGCCGCACCGCCCAGAGCGCCGCCGCATTCGCTGCAGAACTTGTGCGCGACGGGGTTGAGGCTGCCGCAGGAGCCACAGGCATGCCGCGCCCGCGCGCCGCATTCTCCGCAGAACTTGGCGTCGGGCTGGAGGGCTGCGCTGCAACCGGGGCAATTCATCGCGCGCTCACGTCTCCGGACGCGTCCGGGTCTCCATCATCGCCCATCATTGTCGCCGTTTCCAGCCTTTTGGCCGAGGCGCCTGCCCCATGGTCACCCAGGGCCCGCCAGCTAGGCCTTGCCGGCGCGCGCCGCTATAGTCTTCGGCCATGGAACGGTCGCAGCTGATCTCCGCCCTGTCGATCAACCCGCTCTTCTCCGGCCTCGGGCTCGAGAACGTGCGGCAGATCGCCGATCTCTGTACGATCCAGAAGTTCGACAGCGGCGAGATGCTGTTCCAGAAGGGCGATCCCGGCGATGCGCTCTACGGCCTGCGGCGCGGGCGGATCCTCATCACCACGAGCACGGCCGAGGGCAAGCGCCTGACGCTGAATGTGCTCGGCTCCGGCGACGTCTTCGGCGAGATCGCGCTGCTCGACGGGCGGCAGCGCACGGCCGATGCCGTCGTCGCCGAGGCGTCGGAGCTCTATGTCATCCGGCGCAGCGCCTTCAACGAACTCCTGCTGCGCCAGCCCGCGATCGCGCTCCGGCTGATCGAGCTCCTGTGCGAGCGCGTGCGCTGGACGAGCGACCGTGTCGAGGAGGCCTATCTCACCAACCTCAAGGTGCGGCTTGCCCGGCGCATCCTGAAGCTCGCCGAGGATTTCGGGGAGGAGATCCAGATCTCGCAGGAGGATCTGAGCGTGCTCGCCGGCGCGACGCGCGAGAGCGTGAACCGGCAGCTGCAGGCCTGGAAGCGGGCCGGCCTCGTCTCGCTCGGCCGCAGCCGCGTCACGCTGCTGAAGGCCGAGGCGCTCGCCGCCGAGGCGGCGGACCCCTCATGAGCACCGGCGGCGCTGTGTGATGAAGATCACAGAATGTCGCGCCCCCTTCGCTATGGTTCTCCCAGCAGCCCGGTCGGGCGCTGAACACACCAACGGAGGATATCATCATGAAGACGCTCGCTCTCGTCGCACTCCTCGCCCCGCTCCTCGCTCCCAGCGCCGCGCAGGCCCTCAACCCGCAGCCGCTCCCGCCCTCCCCTGCTCGCATCGGCTCCTTCGTCAATCCCGGCGTGAAGTTTCTCAATCCCCAGCCGCTGCCGCCTTCGCCCGCGCGGATGGGCTCCGGGCTGGTCAATCCCAACATCAAGGCGCTGAACCCGCAGCCGCTGCCGCCGCGCTGGCAGCCGATGCAACCCCGCTTTGGCCGCTGATGGACTGGCTTCACCCCTTTTTCTCCGCCGTCTGTGATATAGATCACAGACGGCCGCGGTCCCTGCGGTCACAGTGCGCGCTTGCAACGCCCCCGCGGGAACGCCCGATGCCGCACAACTGGACCGCCGAAGAGCGCGAGCAGCTCACGAGGCTGCGCCTCGCCGCGGCCATGCACACGCCGGACGCCACCATGGCGATCGGCGTGACCGAACAGGGCGACCCCTGGTGCACGATCTTCTCGCCGCAGACCGGCGAGGTGATCATCAATGTCGCGCGCATCGCGGGCGACTACATCCGCATGCCGGGCTCCCACGGCGCCGTGCGGTCCGACGACCTCGGCGCCTGCATCGAGGCCTTCCTGATGCTGCGGCCCCTGCGGGCCGGCTTCGGCGGCGAGCCCGTGGCCAAGGGGCAGCAGGGTCTCGGGGAGCGCGGGCGCCGCGCGTGAGGGGACGCTCTCCCGCGCCCCTCGCCCCGCTGCTGCGCGCGGGCATCCTCGTGGCGGCCCTGTCGCCGGCCCCCGCCGGGGCGATCGTCGGCGGACAGGAGGAGCGCGATTCCGCGGGCCTCCGGCGCGGGGTCGTCGCGCTCGAGCGCGGCGGCCGAACGTTCTGCTCCGGCGTGCTGATTTCGCCCGACATCGTCCTCACCGCCGCCCATTGCCTGGCCGCCGGGCGTCCCGAGCGCGTCGTCGCGCTGGACGCCGGCTTCCGCCGTCGCGCCCGTCCCGTGCTGGCGGGCGAGGTCCATCCCGGTTTCGTCGCCGGCCGGCCGCCCGCCGACCAGACCGGCCCCGACCTCGCCCTCCTCAGGCTGGGCGGTCGCGACGAGGCGGGTTCGACGCCGCTCGGCCTCGACGGCAGCCTCGCCGCCGCGCCCGAGGACCTTGTCGTGGCCGGCTTCGGCGTCGCGGCGGAGGCGGCGCCGGAGGGGCGGCGCGTGCTGCGCGCGGCGCGCGGGCTCAAGGCCGTTCCCGCCTTCGGTCCCGCGCGGCTCTTCGTGGATTCCGCCACCGACGGCGAGAGGCATGGCCGCTCGGCCTGCCATGGGGATTCCGGCGGACCCCTGTTGGGACCGGGCGGCGACGGCGGGCCGGCGGTCGCGGGCATCGTGACCTGGACCAGCGGGCCGCTGAACCGCCGCGACGCCGCCTGCGGCGGGCTGACGGCCGTGGTCCCGGTCGCCAGCCACCGCGACTGGATCGCCGCCGCCCGCCGTCGGCTCTCGGCCGGTGGGGCCGGTTGAGGCCGCGCCAGGTCTGGCGCTCGCCCGCCGCCCCTGTCACAAAAGGCGCGAGCGGCCCCGCGAGAGGGCCCGGCAAGGAGGCGGCACGATGACCCGCAGGTTCGCAGGGGTCTACCCCATTCTCTACGCATTCTGGGACGAGGCGGGCCGGCTCGATGCCGCGGCGATGCGCGCGCAGGTCGAGCATTGCATCGCCGCCGGTGCGCACGGAATCGCCGTGCTGGGGCTTGTCACCGAAGTGAAGCGCCAGACCACGGAGGAGCGGCGCGCGCTGGTGGCGCTCGTCGGCGAGGCCATCGGCGGCCGCGTGCCCTACGCCGTGACCATCGCCGAGCAGGATCCGGCCGGCCAGATCGCCTTCGCGGATTTCGCCGCGCGGCACGGCGCCGACTGGGTGATCCTGCAGCCGCCGCCGGGCAAGGGCCACACGGAGGCGGACCTGCAGGCCCATTTCGGCGCGATCGCCGATGCCGTCCCGCTGCCGGTGGCGGTCCAGAACAATCCCGTCAACCTCGACACGTCTCTCTCGCCCGAGGCGCTGGCGGAGACAGTGCGCCGCCATCCCAACATCCGTTTGCTCAAGGCGGAGGGCTGGTCCGTCGATATCGCCAGCGTCATCGCGGCCTGCGACGGGACGGTCGACGCCTTCGGCGGCCATGGCGGCATCGAATATCCCGCGCTCCTGCGCAGCGGCGGCGCCGGGCTGATCCCCGCGCCCGACTGCCTTGTGGCGCAGGTGGCGATCCACGAGGCGCTCGTCAGCGGGGATCCGGCGCGCGTCGCGGCGGCGGAGCAGCTGCACCGGCAGCTCCTGCCGCTCGTCGTCTTCATGACCCGCGATATCGGCGGGCTCGTCTGCTACGGGAAGCGGTTCATGGCGAAGCGGCTCGGCTTCGAGACGGTCCACGACCGGCCGGGCGGCCGCGCGCCGGTCCCGTTCGGCCTGGCGGAGATGGAGCGCCTCTGGCGCGAGGTGACTGCCGCGGAGGCCGAATGGCTGGGCGCAGTCCGCGGGGACGGCTGAAGATCCATCCCAGCGGACCGAGCGCTTCCCGTAGTTGGCCGCGGCCAACTGCCGACGCGTCAACGGCGTGGGTAACCCTTCCTTAACCTTAATTCCCTTGCCTGCCCGGCGGAACCGTGGCCTCTGTCTCGATACGGATTTTATCCGCATCTTCGGTTTTTTCCGTATCGCGAGGTTCGCGTGTCGACGGCCTTGGCCCTTCCAGACCGGCAGCAGTCCGACGAGCGTCTTCTGGCGCAGGCGCGGCTGCTGTCCAGCCAGATGCAGGGGCTGAGCCAGCGGCTGTTCGCCCCGGACAGCACGAAGGCGCTGAGGCTCTTCTCCTCCGGCGAGGCGGCGCGGCTGCTCTCGGTCTCCGACGGCTATCTGCGACAGCTCTCGCTCGACGGTGTCGGGCCGCAGCCCGACGTCGCCGCGAACGGACGGCGCGGCTACAGCCTCGCGCAGATCGATGCGCTGCGCGAGCATATCGCGGCGGCCAAGCCGCGCGAGGCCCTCGCCATCCTGCCGCGTCGGAGGCCGGGCGAACTGCTGCAAAC